>Ga0335081_10001762_pt1 | contig 34412 bp, 25 predicted proteins | sample Lox_Sample_35_FD_206713 | JGI IMG/M metagenome (GOLD analysis project Ga0335081, IMG submission 206713) | Soil microbial communities from Loxahatchee National Wildlife Refuge, Florida, United States - Lox_Sample_3.5 | ecosystem: Environmental > Terrestrial > Soil > Wetlands | place: USA...
TCGCGGTGTCGGTCGGGGAGGTGCTGGCGATGACCCGGGTCATCGAAGCCCTGAAGACACAGTTGCCGGATTGGCGCGTCGTTGTTTCCACAACAACGGACACCGGCCAGAAACTGGCACGGCAGCGCTTCGGGGACGACAACGTTTTCTATCTGCCGCTCGACCTCCCCTTTGCTGTGCGCCCTTTTTTCCAGGCGCTGCGTCCCAAGCTGTTCGTGTTGGCAGAGAGCGAATTCTGGCCCAATCTGCTGCGCTGGGGGCGGCGTTCAACAGCAGCCGTTGCGGTCGTGAACGCCCGCGTCTCCGATCACTCCTTTCCGGGCTACCTTCGGTTTCGCAGATTGCTGCGGCCAATGATGCGGAACATCGAAATTTTTGTGGCGCAGAGCGAGGAGGATGCACGCAGGCTGGTGCAGATCGGAGCACCGTCGGAGCATGTGCAGGTCGCCGGCAATCTCAAGTTTGAAGTTCAGCCTCCGGCGAAGTCCCACATTGTGGCAGCATTTGTGGAGGCCATCCGCCGCGAAGAGGCCCATCCCGTGATCGTGGCTGGCAGCACGGTGGATCTGGAAGAATTCTGGTTGATTGGGATGTTTCAGCGGGTGCAAGCGCACTATCCCAACGCGGTGCTTGTACTGGCGCCCCGCCATCCCGAGCGGTTCCATGCGGTTGCTTCTTTGCTGAAGTCATCGGGAGTTCGTTTTCAGCGCCGCTCGGAATGGGATGGTCAGAAGACGATTGCCGGAAGCGTCTTCCTGCTCGACACTATCGGCGAACTCGCTGCGCTTTACGAAGTGGCCGAAATTGCATTCATCGGCGGCAGCCTGGTGCCGCGCGGTGGGCACAACGTTTTGGAGGCGGCGCTATTCGGCAAAGCTATTCTTGTCGGCCCAAGCACTGAGAATTTTCGTGACGTCATAGAGACGTTCCGCCAAGCCGATGCGTTACGCGTTGTCAATCTGAAGTCACTCATCCCAACCGTGCTACAGCTTCTCGCAAATCCCAAGGAGCGGGCGGCCCTTGGTCAGCGGGCGTTTGAGGTGATGCGCTCGCAGCAAGGAGCAACTGAGAAGACCGTGAATGCACTTCTCCGCCTGCTCAAGCCGCAGATGCCCGTGGCTGAGGTCCACTCGGAGAGCCAGGCGTGAATCCACTGGCTGCGCTGTATAGCGGAGTTGTGCGCGCCCGCAATCAGCTCTATGACCGAGGCGCCCTGAAAGTCCGCCGGCTGCAAGGCCCGGTCGTAAGCATCGGCAACCTGACCGTCGGCGGTTCGGGCAAGACCCCATTCCTGATCGCACTCGGCGAATTACTGCACCAGCGTGGCGTTGCGTTCGATGTGCTCTCGCGCGGTTACGGGCGTTCGACAACAGGCCTGGCGATGGTCGATCCACAGGGCCCGCCACGCGACTTCGGGGACGAGCCCATATTGATCGCTCGCAAGTTGCGCGTGCCGGTGGTTGTGGGCGAAGACCGCTACGCGGCCGGCAAGTTCGCCGAGCAAAGCTTCGGTCCACGATTACACCTGCTGGATGACGGCTTTCAGCACCGCCAATTGGCGCGCGATTTCGACATCGTGCTGCTCACACCAAATGACGCGCACGATACTCTGCTTCCGGCGGGACGGCTGCGGGAGCCGTTGTCGTCGCTTTCGCGCGCCGACGCTGTTGTGCTTACGAATGCAATGTCATCTGACGGCTTGCCCTTGGCGCACCAGAAGGTATGGTACGTGTCGCGCGGCATTGTTCCGCCAGATGTGAAAGGCCCATGCCTCGCATTCTGCGGCATCGCGCGCCCGGCGAATTTCTTCGCAGACCTGAAGGCAGCGGGGACCGCGCTGGCTGGGACCAAGGCTTTCCGCGACCATCACGCGTACACGCGCTCGGATGTGCAGCGCCTGCTCGCCCTGCGCGAACACCACGGCCCGGCGACTTTCGTCACCACGGAAAAGGACGCGGTCAACTTAGGGCCAGCCGCTGAGCAATTGATGCCGCTGCACGTTGTGCCCGTGAAGATGCAATTGCAAGATCCCGACACTGCGCTGGACGCCATTCTGGCGAGGATCGCGCAGCGAAGCGCCCGATCAGCATGAGACAATCTATCGTTGCATTGCGCCCTCGGCATTCATTTGAGCTCATGAATAAGCAGCCCAAGGACACGGAGCGCTGGAAGAAAATCGTCCAGTCCTTTCGCGAAGTCTCGATCACGGTGCTGGCGGACCTGGTCGCGGACGAATTCGTCTTCGGCGAAATCGCGCGGGTCTCGCGCGAGGCGCCCGTGCTCATTCTCAAACACCGCGAGCGCGTGGTTGTCCCTGGGGGCGGCGGCAACGCAGTGATGAACCTGGCGTCGCTGGGGGTCAACGTTCTGCCGGTGGGGGTGGTGGGAGAGGACGAGGCGGGCGGCCTGCTGATGCAACATTTTCGCGAACACAAGATCTCCACCAGCGGCATTCAACGCTTAAAGGGCCACACCACGACGACCAAGACGCGCATCCTGGCGGGCATGTCGCACACCAGCCGGCAGCAGGTGGTGCGCCTCGATCGCGAAGCCGAGCCGCTGCCTGAACTTCATCCCGTGCTGCTCAACCTGGTGAATGCCGCGCGGGAATATGCCACAGCGTCAGACGCGCTGCTGGTGTCCGACTATGGATATGGCGCCGCCACTCCCCGGCTGCTGACCTTTATAAAATCGAACGGTTGCCTGGAGAACAAGCCCATCACCGTCGATTCCCGCTATCGCATTCTCGAGTACGAAGGTGCGACGGCGGCGACACCCAACGAGCCCGAGGTAGAAGAGGCGCTGCGCATCAAGATTGGCCATGACAATGAGGCCCTGTTCCGCGCCGGCGAGCGTCTGATGAAGGAACTCGGGCTGGAATCGCTGGTCATCACCCGTGGCCGCGACGGCATGGTGGCGTTCGACAAAAATGCCGGGCCATTGCCGGTCCCCATACATGGCTCCGATCAGGTGGTGGACGTGACCGGCGCAGGCGACACCGTGATCGCGACCTTTACCGCGGCCCTGGCGGCTGGCGCCGACACCGCTTCCGCGGCCCGTTTGGCAAATTTCGCCGGTGGCGTCGTGGTGATGAAACGCGGCACCGCCACGGTTTCGGCGCAGGAATTGATGGCGGCGATTGATGGAGTTTCGAGTTGAATAAGTCAGTTTCGAGTTTCAAGTTTCGAGTTTCAAGTTGAACGCAGGGGAGTTTGCGAAACCGCCATCGCTGGTACCCAAACCTCGTAACTTCCCAACTCGAGACCCGCAACTCGAAACTTGAAACTCGAAACTCGAAACTCAAGACTTGAAACTGCCAGCATGGGCGAACACGACAAGATTCTGTCCCGCGAAAACCTGCCCCGCCGCGTCGCCGAGTGGCGGCGCGCCGGTGAGCAGATTGTGCTGACCAATGGCTGCTTCGACCTGCTCCACGTCGGGCACATTCGTTACTTGCGTGGGGCAAAGGCGCTCGGCGGAAAACTCATCGTGGCATTGAACTCGGACGAGAGTGTCCGCCAGATCAAGGGAGAGGGCCGCCCCTTTATGCCGCAAGACGAACGCGCCGAGATTATCGCAGCACTGTCTGATGTTGATGCGGTGGTGATTTTCTCCGAACCCGATGTGCGCGCCCTCATAGGCGAGCTCCGGCCTGACATTCAGGCCAAAGGCACCGACTACACGCGCGAGAACGTTCCCGAGGGTGATGAGGTGCTGACGTACGGCGGGCGCGTCGAGATCGTAGGCGACGTGAAGGACCACTCGACATCCAGCCTTCTCTCGCGGGTGAGAAGAAGCAATTAGCAATTCGCAATTAGTGAAAACCGCAATAAAGATACTTTGCTGACTGCTCGGGACCGTGTGCCAAATGCCAAATGCAAAATGCGAAAACTAACTGCTGACTGCTAATTTGACTGACACCGCAACCATCCCGCCGAGCGAAACATGGAGTCGCATCGCGCGCCGCATCCGGGTGCCGCTGGGCTTCCTGTTTGCCGCCTTCTACCTCTGGCGCGCGCGCCCGAACTGGGCGAGCTTAACGGTGGGCGCGATGGTCACAGGGTTGGGAATCGTTATCCGCACCTTAGCTTCGGGGCACGTGAAAAAGGACCGCGAGCTCACCATGACCGGGCCGTACGCGTACGTGCGCAATCCACTTTATCTAGGTTCCATCATTATCGGCGTAGGTTTCGCGATCGCCGCACGAGACCTTTGGATTGGCGTCGTACTCATTTTGTTTTTCTTCGTCGTGTATGTGCCGGTGATCCGCGGGGAAGAGAACTACCTGCGCAGCCGCTTTCCCGCTTACACGGACTACACGCGGCGAGTGCCCAGCCTGCTGCCGCGCACCTTGTGGTTCGCGGGTGTGACCCACGGCTTCTCGCGTGAGCTATACTTCCGCCATCGCGAGTACAACGCCCCGCTTGGCGCCGCCGCGATGTTGGCGGTGCTGATCGCGAAAATCCTCTGGGTCCCTGGGTGAAGGTGACGACCTTTATCGATCCAACGCGGGTGGTACTCGCGCTGCTGCTGCTGAGCGCCATCGCTAAGACCGGCGGCGCTCCCGCAAGTCCGCCGCCCCAGGCGCAGCCGCCGACGCAGATCAGCTCCGGCTCCCGCATTCAGCCGCTTCGGCCCGGCTTCGCGTTTTCCTACGGACAGACCCTGCATTACGAAGGCGAGTGGCGCTTCTGGAACGCCGGCGTCGCCACTCTCAGCGTCGAGCGCTCCGGCGCGCAGAACCACGTGGCAGTCACTGCCGACACCACGGGCGTGGTTTCTCTCCTTTATCGTGTGCAGGACCGCTTCAACACCTATTTCGATGCCAAGACGCTGTGCTCCTACAAATCGATCAAGCACAGCGAAGAAGGGTCGCACCGGCGCGAAACGGTTATCACCTACGATTACACGCATGGCAAAGCGGTCCTTGAGGAGCGCAACCTGAAGGACGGCCAGCAGAAGAGGACGGAGAACGACATTCCCGGATGCGTTACCGACATCGTGTCGGGAATTCTGTACGTGGCCAGCCTTCCGCTTCAGCCTGGGGCGACGTACAGCTTTCCTGTGAATGATGGCGGCAAGACGGTGTCGGTGCAGGCGCACGTCGAAGCGAAGGAACAGATCAAGACGCCCGCAGGCACATTTGAAACCGTTCGGGTGGGTCCGGAGGGCGATTCAGGCGCGTTGCTGAAGAACAAAGGCCGCATCTGGATCTGGTACAGCGATGACGAACGGCATCTCCCGGTTCAAATGCGGGCCAAGCTGTTCTGGGGCACGGCCACCATCTACCTGACCAGCATCAGCAAGTGATCGCGCTAGTGCACGCGAAAGCGTTCTGCGATCAGCCGCTGTAGGCGCGGCCGGTACAGAATGTCGTAGGCGAACTCCTTGTCGGGGAACATAGCGAGGGCAGCGCGCTTGGCATTGGCGGCGAGTTCCGCCGCCTCCTCCACGGTAAGTTCCTGGTCCTGGCTGATGACCGACATCACCATGTTCATCATGATCTGTAGCCGGCGCAGCTTGCGGCGCTCCTCTTCCTGCTCCTGGTTGCTGCTGGCCGGTTGTGGTGCGCTGAATTTGTTGCGTTCCGATAGCCCCATGAGTTCCCTTTCGACGGGTTGCCAGGCCGTGCTCGATTGGTTTCCGCTACAATTTGATGTGCGCCGCGCGGCCACCGTTGCGCCGCTGAACCCGGGCCCCAGTCACGCCGCGTCTTGATGCTTGGGGTGCGGAGGGCATCATACAACGAAACGGCAGGATTGCAGCCGCCAAACAGAACCAGCCCAGCAAATGCTTGGCATCGGAGTTTTCGGAGGAACTATGGCAGAGACGAAAGAGGGACACGAGGAGCTGGTGAAGGTTTTCGACACCGACGAAGAGTCGGAGGCGATGGTGGTACGCGGTTTGCTCGAGACTGCCGGCATTGAGGCCATGATCCAGAACCGTGAAGCTCCGCAGGACATTTTGCCGGGCGTAGGCGGAGTTGTGATCATGGTGCGGCCCGATCAAGCAGAAGAGGCTTTGGAGACGATCGAGGAGTACCGAAACAATCCCACGACCGACGCCGACGAAGCCGTCAGCGAGGAACCGGTCTAGCGCTCACGTTTCTGCCGTCCAGGTAGAACGAGACGGCCCCGGCCAGATCGGTGCGGTAGGTGGTGACGTGAGCATCGGCGTAGCGCCGCATCACCTCCGGCCGCGGAAGCCTGAACGAGTTGTAGAATCCCACCGAAGCCACCGCGAAACGCGGCCTTACCGCTTGCAGGAACTCAGGCGAGCTTGAGGTCGCGCTGCCATGATGTCCGATCTTCAGCAGGTCGGCTTGGGGAGACTCCTGCACAAGAAACTTCTCGGTTCGCTTATGCGAATCGCCCACCAGCAAAGCTGACGTGGCGCCATACTGCATCCGCAACACCAGCGACTCATCGTCCTGTGGCGGATCGTGCGCTTCCGATCCCGGCTGCGGATTCAGCACGCGCACGTGAACGCTGCCGAAATCGAACGCATCGCCTGCGGAGAACTGGCGCAACCGAAGGTTAAACGCGCGCGCCGTTCGCTCCACATCGATAAAAGCGGGGCTCGGGGAAGGCACTCCGTACCACAGCTCGCGTGGCCGGAAATTGGCGATCACGCTGCGCATTCCGCCGATGTGGTCGCTGTGTGCGTGCGAGATGGCGACTGCGTCCAGGCGGCGAATACCGCGCGACCACAGATAGGGCGAGACGACTTCCTCGCCGACATCGAAATCAGAGCGCGCGGTACCGGTCATGCCGCCGGCGTCGAGCAGCAGCGTCTTGCCTTCCGGCGTGATCAGCAGCAGCGAGTCGCCTTGTCCCACGTCAATTGCGGTGACCTCGAAAGTTCCAGCATGCCACTGCGGCGCAGGTGGAAAGAGCACGATCCACGCCGCCGATGCAAACAATCCAGCCACGCCGATTGCTGCCAGGATGCGCCGTCTCGCCAGCAGCAATGCCAGCCCGACTGCGAAAGCGGCGCCTAAACAAACAGACAACGCCGGGGTCGGCACGCGCACGTCGGAGATGCGGAAGTGGCCGATGAGGCGGACCGTGCCGGTGAGGGCGTCCAGCGAATATCCCGCAATCACTCCTGGCACATATGCGAGCCAGTGGGCGATGTAGGAGAGCGCGACCGCCAGCACAGCACTCGGCAATAGCACGGAGGCAATTGGCAGGACGAGCGCATTCGCAGGCAGCGCCATGGTTGTGGCGCGATGAAAATACCAGGCCATGGGCAGCGCCAGCGCAACTTGAATCACGGTGGAGACGAAGAGCAGTTGGGCGGTGGCCAGCGCGAACCACGCCACCCCGAGCGCCAGAAAATTCGCACTTCGGCGGCCGATGACCTCTTGCAATGCTGCCCGAACCAGGCGCAGTTCAACCCGAAACTGCGCTGCCCGGGTGGGCTGAGAGAAGTCGTGCTCGGGAGAATCGAGGTTGCGCAGGCCATTCTGCAAGGGATAAAGAGTGCGACGCAGAATCGGGACCGCAATTCCAGCAACCGCAATGACGGAAAGAAACGTGAGCTGAAAACTGGCCTCAAACAATGTCCTAGGGTTCACAACCAGGATGCCTAGCGCTGCGATCCCCAGCGCGTTGAGGCCGGCCCGATCGCGAAACAGCAATCGCGTGAGCAGGTAGATGTTCAAGGTGATGGTCGCGCGAACGATCGGGGAGCCCAGGTCGGCAACAAACGCGTATCCCCACGAGAGCAGAATGGTGAGAATCGTTGCCCAAGTTTCGCCAAACGGTAATCGCCGCAAAGTCCAGAAGACCGCGAAGGCGAGGATGCCAACATTAATCCCGGAAACCACCAGGATGTGATACGTCCCGGTGCGCTGAAAATCGCTTTTGATGTCGCGGCCGAAGAAGGCGCGGCCGCCGATCAGCGCGGCCTGCATCAGCGCGCCACGCTCGCCCGGCCAGAACTGCATAATGTGCGCCAACGCGCTGCGCCGCGCCGTGCTGCGCCACAATCCGATTCGGCTGCCGATAAAACCCGGGAGCACCTCTACGTCGCTCGCGTGTGCGGATCCGGTGATGCGGATTCCTTGCGAGGCGAGATAGCCGGCCAGGTCCATCGCACCCGGATCGCGATAGTTTCGCGGCAGGCGCAGCTTGGACGCGACGTGCAGCCGCTCTCCATAGGTATAAACCCGGAGCGGCGACTCGCCTCCTGTGTCGCGGGCCTCGTCCTCTTCAACTTTCTTGCTGTAAATCGACAGCCGTATGCCCACCGGCTTATTGAGCACGCGGTCGCCGACGCGAAGCTGCTCGCTTTCCACATCCACGGATTCCTGCTTGCCGCCATACGGGCTGTCGCGAACCAGGCCTTCGCGAATGACATGGGCCGTGACATCAACTTCGTCCTGGCCGGTGGCGAAGGGCTGGAGATTGTCGGCGATTGCCGGTTGCGCCGCATCGCGCGACTGAAGATAAAATCCGCCGAGCGGAAGGACGGCGAGCAGAGCGAGTACAAATGCAAGCTGGGGAGAGCGGCGAATCGAGATGACTGCCGCGACGGCGGCGACGAAGAAGCCGATCAGCCAAACGAACGGGGAACGCCACAGAAAATCAGCGACGATGATCCCAGCGGAAAAAGCGAGGGCCGCCAGGAAGAGTGGCTCTTGTCCGCCACAGTACGGGCGCGCGTAGGCTGATACGGCAACGCCCTTCTCGGCTTTCGCCGGTAACACTTGCGTCGCAGGACGCTCAGCGGCTTCGACAACCAGACTCGTGGACACGGCCCGCCCGAGTCCCTATTCGCGCGCCGCGTTGGCCACCTACCCTCAGCAGCGAAATTCGCCTCTGCTGGGCTGACTCTGCGCCGATGGGAAAAGTTACAAGCGGTCCAGGTCCTCCGCGCCAAAGGCGGGGGCCCAGGGCCACAGTTCGTATTGCGCGACTCCGAAGCGTGTGTGCGGATCGTTGTCGCGGATGCTGTCCAGCGTCGCCTGCGCTTCGCTCTCCGGGACCCGCAGCAGCATGGCGCCGCCGTTGCGCGGCACCAGCGGACCCGAAGCGATCAGCAGCCCCTCCTGTTTCAGTCCTTGGCAATAGGCGCGGTGCGCGTCGACATGCTTCTGGACCTCTTCCAACGGCTTGCGATAACGAAGAATAGCGAGCGCGTACATTCCAGCCCCCACCACGCAATCCGTGCTGCCGAGCACGAACTGTGAACCCGGCTCCGGGCGAGGTTTGCCGAGCTAATGCGCCAGGTGCAGGACGGTTTCCATGTGATACGTCTGCGGAAACAAGTCAACCAAGTGCGCCTGCTCGACCCGGTAGCCCGATTCTAGCAGCAGGCGTAGGTCGCGGGAGAGGGTCGCGGGGTCGCATGAGACGTACGTCACACGCAAGGCGGACATACGACACAACGCCTTGGTTGCGCTCTCGCCCAGGCCGGCCCGCGGCGGATCGAGCACCACGAGCTCGGGCGAAAGCTTTGCCGCGCGCTCGGCGAGGAACTTCTCGGTGCTGGTACGAATGCACTGCACGTTGTGCGGGACGTTGCGCCGCAGATCGGCGAAGGAGTGCAGCGACGCCTCGACCGCGATCACCTGATCGAAGTTGCGTGCCAGGGGCTGCGTAAACAATCCCGCGCCGGCATAAAGATCGAGTGCGGCGCGACCGGTGTGCCGGCTGATGACGATTTCCACCAGCTTGTCGATGAGATAGCGATTGGTTTGAAAGAACGAGCCGCCGCTGACGCGATACTCCGATCCGGCGACCTGGTAGGACAGAAAGCCTTCGCCGATGCTCCGCGAGGGCTCGGCGCGAACCGAGACGAGTGGAGCGCGCTGGCGCGAATCGTCGTCCGTGGGCGGAGCCGGGAACACGACAACTCCGGCGAGCGGCGGCAACAAGCGATGAAGTGCCGCGGCAAATGGCTGGACAGCGCTCGCTTCGCTGCCGGGCTGGACGTAAGCCTCCAGCAAAAGTTTGCTGTCATCGTGGTTGGCGAAAAACTGAAGCCCATGCAGGCTGCCGGGGACGACCTCCTCGCGGCCCAACGTCCACACGGCGACGATGGCGCGATTAATCAATGGTGAGCTGATTGGACACTTCTCCACCGGCAACAAAGCATGCGAGCCGTAGCGGAAATATCCCAGCGCGAATTGCGGCTCATGCCACACATGCATGCGAGTGCGATTGCGATAAGCCCATGGTTCGGCAGAGTGCAGCGCGATCTCTTGCTGAAGATCGAGCTTTGCGGTACGGCGCAGCGTCTCGCGCAGGATCTCGGCCTTAAATCGCAATTGAGCTGTGTAGTCAATGTGCTGATAGTGGCACCCGCCGCAGTGGCCGAAATACGAGCATCCGGGCTCGACCCGCTCCGGCGAAGGCGTAAGCACACGATCCAGTGTGGCGCGCGTGAAGCCGTGGCGGCTCTCGACGATGGTGGCCTCGACCTTCTCGCCGGGAACCACAAATGGCACGAATACCGCCTTGCCGCGACCGTGTTCGTCAGCCGGCAGTCGCGCCAGTCCATCGCCGCCGTAGATAAGCTTTTCGATTTGCAGTTGCAATGCTTGTCCGTCGTTCGGTTCGGTTCTGATTGTTGACTGCTGACTGCTGACTTCTCACATGTAGAACAGGCTCAGCCTCGGCACGTGGTACTGCTCCAGCAGCCGTTTGTGGATGTACTGCTTCTGCAATTGCTCGATCTGCGGCGCGGTCATCTTTCGCCGGTACGGCGCCAGATCGCGATCGGCCTCGGAGCGCACCTGATACAGGGCCTCGTCCGGCGTGGCGGCGAGTAGCGCCGCAAACAGCTTCTCCTCCGCTATGGTCAGCCGCCGCTCCAGGTCTTCCATGCGAACTGGCGTATTCTGCGACAGCGACTCCGCTAACGAGCGCAAGGTAGCGGCGGTCTCGCGAGCCAAGGCCTGGGCAGAGCCCGGCAACTCGATTCGATCAAGTTCATCGCCATTGCGCGCGAGGTACGCGGCGACTGTGGATTGTTCCAACCCCGTATCGCGCGGCTGCTTCGGCGCCGCACCAACTGCGGCGTCTTTGAGTTCTTCTGCGGCAGCCAGCACCTCTTGCGCGCAGAAGGCGAGGCCATTCACCTTGCGCGTCTTGCGCGGTCTCCGGTCCCATTTGTCGAAGGTGCTATCGATGCCGCGCAGCACCGCCCGCAAAGGAATGCCCGCATCTTTCCAGATTTCCATCAGCGCCCAATCTAGTGGAGACAGCAACAGCAACGTGCCCCGGCGTCGCTGGAAGTGCTCCTCAATTTCGCTGAAGTAGTTGAAGTAGTTTTCCACGGAACCGGCCGAGCGCTTCATCGTGCCCAAACTGCGAACGGAGCCATTGTATCTACCGCAGCAACGCGGTGGGATCAGGATCGGCAGGCGCTTCCGCGCTGGCGACCGTGCTCTCCGCTTCTTCCACCGTGTCGCCCTCGCCGGGCGCCAGGAAGAGGTTCTGATCGATGCCGTGCTGCTTGGTATAAAGCTCGTAGTAGCGGCCGCCCAGCTCAAACAGCTCCTGATGGGTGCCGCGCTCGACGATGCGGCCGGCTTCGACCACCAGAATCTGATCGGCGCGGCGGATGGTCGATAGGCGATGCGCGATCACGAACGTCGTCCGTCCCTGCATCAAGTATGCGAGGCCCTGCTGAATCATCTGCTCCGATTCGGAGTCGAGGCTGGAGGTCGCTTCGTCGAGGATCAGGATGCGGGGATCGGCCAGGATGGCGCGCGCGATGGAGACGCGCTGCCGCTGCCCGCCGGAGAGCTTCACGCCGCGCTCGCCGATGATGGTGTCGTACTTCTGCTCGTATTTCTCCGCGAACTCATCCACGCGCGCGATGGCGCAGGCGCGCAGGATCTCCTCCTCCGTCGCATTCGGTTTGGAGAAGGCTACGTTGTCGCGAATGGAGCCGTCGAAGAGGAAGGAATCCTGCAACACCATGCCGAGCTGGGTGCGATAGGACTCCAGGCGCACCGTCGCCAGATCGAGGCCATCGACCAGCACCTTGCCGTCGTTTGGCTTGTGGAAGGCGGCGATCAGACCAATGATGGTTGACTTGCCGGAGCCCGACGAGCCGACCAGCGCCGTCACCGAGCCCGGCCAGGCGCGAAACGAGATGTCGTGCAGCACCGTCTTCTGCTGCTCGTAGGCGAAGCTGACATCGTGAAAGGCGACATTGCCGCGAATGGGGCCGAGCATGACCGTGCGCTCGGGGTCTTCGTTCTCCGGTGTCTCGTCGAGGACCTCGCGGCTGCGCTCCAGGCCGGCGATGGCTTCGGTGATCTGCGTCCCGATGCCGACAACCTGGAAGAGCGGCGCAGCCAGGTAGCCGAGGAACATGGTGTAGGTGAAGAAGCCGCCCAGCGTCAGCTTGCCGGCGAGGATTTGCCGCGTGCCCATGAACATCACGATGGCGCCGATGATGCCCATCAGGGTCGAGGACGAGAGGCTCATGACCGAGGTCGCCGTCAGGGTGCGAAAGACGTTCTGCAACAGGCGCTCGACGCCCGAGCTGAAGACCTGGTGCTCGCGCGCTTCGGCATGATAACCCTTCACCACGCGCACGCCGCCGAGCGACTCGGTGAGGCGTCCCGTGACCTCGGCGTTGATCTTGGCCCGCTCGCGAAAGATGGGACGAATGATGCGGAAGGCCTTGCGCAGTCCGAAGCCGAAGACCACGAGGAAGGTAAACGCGATCGCGGTCATCACCGGGCTGATGCGGATGAGCACGGCGAAGGCAATGACCGCGGTCAACAGGCCACCCACGAAATCCACCAGCCCGGTGCCGACCAGGTTGCGCACGCCTTCCACGTCGCTCATGATGCGCGAGACCAGCGTGCCCGTCTTGTTGGCGTCATAGTAGGAGACGGACAGCCGGCCGACGTGCTCCTGCACGCGGCGGCGCAGTTCGGCGATCAGCCTCTGCGCGGCCTTCGAAAGCGTTTGGGTGAGTGCAAACGAGGTCAACCCTTGAATCAGGGTTGCAGTCAGTACGACGCCCACCAGCGGACAAAGCAGTTGGAAGTGACGCTTGCCGATGACGTCGTCGACCAAGTACTTCGTCGAGGCGGGCAGCACCAGGCCGGAGACGCGGTTGATCACCATGAGCCCCAGCCCGAAGGCGAGCAGAGCGCGGCGTGGGCGGATAAGCTGCCAGATTTCCGGAAGCGCCTTAAAGATTTCGGTCTTCTTTGCCGGTTTGGAGGCGCCGGTCGCCATCATGTAGTGCAAGTTGTTTGGATTCCCGGAGGCGCGCTTTGGGTTCGGAGAGGATTATGCATAACTGCCGATAGAAAAGTCTTTCTCGACGGTGGAAGCGAGGCGTGTGATCTTTACGCCCTTTACTTGAGCACACTCCAGCGTCTCCAGCGAGTCTGCTGAGGGCACGGTCGAAGGTGACCAGAATCAGGTCTTCTGCTCTTGCAAAGGCGGCCAAGTAGGCGTCAGGCCACTGTTGAGGCGCGAATTGGCCGGTCGCGGTAAGCTTCCGAAACTCTTTCTCGACAGCATCCGGGTCGCGCTCGGGATAGAAGGCAATCCGCGAGTCGGCAACGAGCCGATCATGGATTTCCCAAGCTTCCCGCTGGGTCTTGACGTCCTCTTGCATTACGACAGGGTGCGTCAGCAGGCGAAGAAAGCTCAATTGCGTCAAGCGGCAAAAGCCCACGGTTTCGCTGGTGAGTTGACCAAACCAGGTCGCAGCAAGCAGATGCTGTTGGTGGCCGCGGTACGCTAAAGCCACCCAGACGTTGACATCAGGGGAAAAGGATTTCATTAATCCTGCGGTTGCTTAGTTGGAGCCAGCCGGGTCGGTTGGAATCGATGAGGGGAAGCCTAACGTCCCGCGTTCCTCGCCTGCGCTGCGGTGCCTCCAGCTCGGCCTTAACACCGAGCAGAACCAGGTCCTTGACCGAGCAGCCTCGAAGAGCGGCCGCCGACTTAAGTCTCCGGTAAATGGAATCCGGAAATCAACCGTTGTTCGCACGACCACAGCTTACCATATTTATGGCTGCTGTCCCCAGGTTCCTGGTGGCCTGCAGGCGATGGATAGGGCAGCTCGAAGTCGCTTCGATTCCTGGAATACACTGATGGTCGTGGATGCATTATGCGAATAGCGCTCTTGGCTTGCTGCCCTCGTTGTGCTCGCGTTGCCGCTCTTGGCCCAGTCGAACCACCCAACTCCAGCCTGATGCCGGTCTGTGACGTAGCTTCCTTCATGCCGTGACACAGCCTAAGGAACTGCGTGGCTTCAACGGCAAGGCGTTTCTGGTAAGTAGAAGCGGACAACTTATTCACAGCGGAATCGACTTTCCCACAATGCGGCGCAAAGGAAAAGACCGCCCGGCAACCAGGCGGCCTTCTCTTCAAGGGAGAATAGTTCCAACGGAGGCTAGACCGTCAAAACTTTCTGGAGAAATACTAGGGTTCCGGTAAGTACGTGTCAAGCAATTTTTGGGACTTAAATTGCTGTGTTTTCAATTACTTGCAAAAGATTTCGCGGATTGCACGGAAATGCCTGAAAAGCGCCCTATCGTGGGGCTTTTCTAACTAAGCTATTTATACTCAGTAAGTTAGCGCTCTATTCGATCCCCCAAATGGAGCTGGATGATCTCCATCGTCTCGGGGCGATCGAACACCTTGTCGGGGTAGAAGCGCTTCACCAGAAGGCGAATTCCGCCGAAGAAAACTCCGAAGATGATGGAGGTCAGCAGAATAATTCCGATGAGCGCGAAGACGGCGAGGATGAGATTGCCGATGTTGTCGCGCTTGCTGAGCGAGGTCGCTTCGTTCCACGTGACCTCGGCCTCATAGTTCACGGAGTTGAACAGGTCATGCGCTTCGCTGCTGCTGATCGCCCCGGTTACGACGGCGAGCAGAGGACCGCTGCGGCGTACCAGCAGGGAAATGCCGTTCACCTCTTGCAGGGCGCGCATGCGCTCGCCCGCGATTTGCGGCGTGGGATAGTTGATGATGGTCAGGGTGACGTCGCCGTCGTGTGAGGTGTAGTCCTGATACAAGACCTCAGCGTCATGCGCGAAGTCGATCTGCTCGGGTGTCAGCGGCGCGCGTGCAGCCAATAGCGCCTGCGGCCCCAGAATGTATTTCGCGGAATTAGCCACCGCGTCTTTCTTCGGCAGATATTCAGGCAGGCTGGGAAGATTGTCGGCCGCCCCTTTGGCTGCCGGCAGCATGGCCGCCAGCTCACGCAGCTCGGAGCCCGACATCTCGGTCACGCGATCGAAGTCCGCATCCACCAACACATTGCTGCGGAAGAACAGGAGACGATTGTTTAGCGATGCGGCCTTGGTGCCGATGGCTTCTGTCTTCATGTCCGGCTGGCGATAGAAGGTGAAGGCGCCGTATGCGCCGGAGGCATCGTTGAAGCGGGCAGCCTTGATCGTCAGCTTGCGTCCGTCGTCGCGGGCGTAGGTGGCGGTCTCGGAATCGGTGAAGCCGTACTCCTTCAGCACGGCAGGATAGGCGCTATCGGCCTGAGCGGGACTGGTGGTGGTCCTCACCACAGCCGTTTGCGTCCAGCCCGCGAAAGCCTTAGGCAGAAATGCGGCGTTCTCGCTCGCGACAGAGAAACCGGCGAGACAGAGGCAACTCAGGATGAGGAAGAAAAGGCGCTTCATACAACAAGCTACGCACCGCGAAGGCTGCTTATTAGACTACTGCGAGCGAGGCAAAGTTTCTACCCGGTGAGCGCCACGACCTGGCGATGGGGTACGGGGAAGCTCGAGCTGATTGCCTCTAGTGCGTCCGGGTAGCGCGGACCGTCAGAGACCGGGTGAGAGCGCTGCCGTCCCGTACAGCGGGACTCGAGATCTTGTTCCAACTATCACTCAGCGCTTCCGCACTGGGGCTGACACTTTCGGCCAAGCGCACTCCCATCCGCGCTATTTCGACGACCAGCAAGCTGGTTGTACGGGCCTCGATCAGGCAATCTCCAGGCGCGAGCGCATCTTCTGCGCCAGCTCCCGCACCGACCGGATCTTCTCCGCGACCTGCGGCGACAGGGCATTGTCGCGCAGCGCCAGCTCGGAGTTCAGCAGGATACCGGTGAGCTCGCCGCGCAACTCGTTGCGCAGCAGCCGGCCGGCGAAGCGCTCCGCCACCAGCCTTTCGTTTTCGCCGCGCCGCAAGGCCACCTGCACCTCCCGCACAATTCTCTCGGGACTGTGCAACGCCAGGTTCACACACAACGGCATGGCCGCACCGCAATGGTTCAGGAGCGTGTCCATGGCGCGGAGGTCGGTTTCCAGCAGCGACTGGTCGGTCGCCAGGATGTGGTACTCCGTGGCTTGCATTTTGGCTACCGCCTGTGGCACCGAGCCGGCAACATGGGTCTTGTGGCCCGTGCCTTGCTCCAGCGCAGCAGCGTATTGTTTCGCCCGGGAAGAAGTCGTCACCAGCAGAATCATTGTCGTTCCTTTCGGCCGCGTCGCCGAAGCGCACTTCGCCTGTTCGCCTGGCGCGCGGCGCTTCTCCGTGTCAGTTATCGTCAGTTATGGGCGCGGACTGGAGCAGGCTTCAGCCGGCCGCCCCGTATTCTTTGAGTTTGCGGTAAAGCGTGGTTTTGCCGATGCCCAGGCGGCGGGCAGCCTCCAGCTTATCGCCGCTCAGCACCTCGATGGCGTGCAGTATGGCTTGCCTCTCCAACTGATCGAGTGGCGTGATGATGGTGGAATCCGGAACCAACTCCGCCGCTGCGCCCTCTTGCTTGAAGTTGCGCAACTGTGTCGGCAGGTCGGCCACTTGCAGGGTGGGCAGCGAACAGATGGTGCAGGCCCGCTGAATACAGTTCTCCAATTCGCGAACGTTGCCCGGCCAGTCGTATTCCAACATCAGCCGCAAGGCATCGTCGGAGAGCGTGTGCTTCAGCCCCTCTCCCGTGCCGTTGATCCTGTCGAGCAAGGTCCCAATCAGCAGAGGTATGTCCTGCTTGCGCTCCCGCAGCGGCGGAATGCGCAGGGTAAGGACGTTGAGCCGGAAGTAAAGGTCGCGGCGGAATGTGCCCTGACTCACCGCCGCGTCCAGGTCGCGGTTGGTAGCGGCCAGGATACGCACGTTGATGGGTACGGCGCGCGTGCCGCCCACCGGACGGACCTCCTTTTCCTGGATGGCCCGCAAGAGCTTGGCTTGCAGGTCGATGGGCAGCTCGCCCACTTCGTCGAGAAAGATTGTGCCGCCTTCGGCGGTCGCCAAAAGGCCGTCTTTCGGCCTGAGCGCCCCGGTAAACGCGCCCTTCACGTAGCCGAAGAGTTCGCTTTCGATGAGCGTGGGCACCAGCGCGCCGCAATCCACCGGGATGAAGGGCTTGTCCTTGTAAGGGCCCGCGTAATGAATGGAGCGGGCCACTAGCTCCTTGCCGGTGCCGCTCTCGCCCAGAATCAGCACCGGATGGCCGCTGTGGGCGGCCTTGGCGATGATGCGATACAGTTTCTCCATCTCCGGCGAATGTCCCACAAGCTGACCGAAGCCCTGCTTCGACTTGAGCTGCTCGCGCAGCAGCCGGTTCTCGGCCGTCAGCTTCAGGTGCGCGGTCACCCGCTCCAGTTCCAGGCGTAATTCGTCAAAATTGAAGGGCTTGGTGATGTAGTCGTAGGCGCCCAGCTTCATGGCCTGCACCGCCGACTGCACGGTGGCGAAGCCGGTCATCACGATCACCACCGTTTCCGGGCGTCGCCGCTTGATCTCCCGCAAAACATCGAGCCCGTTGTTCCCGGGCAGACGCAGGTCGAGCAGCACCACGTCGATGCTGGCGGCGTTCAAGGCGCGGTAAGCTTCATCGCGCGATTCGGCTGTCTGGGCACTAAAGCCGAGGGAACGCGCCACCTCGCGGCAGCACTCCCGCACGGCCCGCTCATCTTCCACGACCAAAAGGTTTAACACGTTGGTTTCAAGCGTCCGTTCGCTGACTGGAACTGCTTCTGTAGCAATCACGTTATCCGCCTCGTTTCAGGGTCATGGCGTCGAGGGCCGTCAATGGCTTTTTTATGCGTTAACTAACATCATCCCTTTTTGGGAAAATGCCGCTAGTACAGCCGTCACAGCTTCCTGTGAGATGGAAAGCAAGCCGCTTCAACAACTCGCTGCTGCGCTGGGCAGTGCGCGCCAGTTCGCGGGCCGGACGCTTCAAATGACTGTAGGGAGGCAGCTTCCATTCCAGTACTTGAGCGTTCACTAATACGCCGGTCAGGAGATTGGAAAGTTCGTGCACCAGCTCGGTACAGCCGCCGCGACCCAGTGGCGAGGGGCATGCCTGATCGCTGACATGCCCCTCGCTGTCACCGCAGGAGGAGGACATCGCTTCGCACAGTCGGTTGCTTCGGTCCAGCTTCGGGCCGCAAATTTCGCTCGGAAGATTCGTTCCCGTCATCGTCTTACCGGCAGAGAGCAGCTCGGTCGGCCGCTGCTCTGGCGTATCGGCAGCATCGCAGGGCGCGGGACACGATGGTTGCGTCGTTCCTGACGTTTCGTCCCGCAATCTGCGATCGGTTCTCGCCTTCATCGCCCGCCTGCCGTCTTCCCTTGCTTAACGCCTGCTCTAAAAGCACGCTTCGCGCCAATCTGGTTGGAGAGACGCAACTGCTCATTTCACGTGCCTTGCGCGATTTCAGAAAACCGCGCTGCCCAGATTTCTATATCGGCAATATTTCAGAATGGAACAGTCAGCAGCCGGAGAAATTGCAAGTGGTTGTGAAGGTGAGAAGTAATACGGTGCCGTTCTGGAAAGATGGAAAGTCCTAAGCCTGAAATGGAACGTGAAAGCAGCAATTAGCAGTTCGCGATTAGCGATTAGCGCAGATTCATAATTGCTGTATCCGGGTGGAGCACGCCTGAACGGGCCGATGAAAAAGTCTTGGAGAGGTGCGTGACGGTTTGGACTTCTGCATCAGTCCCGCTTCGCGGGACTGAACCCGAGATACGCAGTCTTTGGAAACAAAGGAAACAAACTTTTCAGCAGCCTCGGAAGGTGTGCTCCACCCGGTGGGATACAGCAATTCCCAAAATACTCTAGTCTGGCGAAGTGCCAAAATACGAAGTGACAAGTGCTGACTGCTGACTGCTATCTCCGGTTAGCAGCGGAGCTGTCCACCCCGGCGTTTGCTGTCTCGGAAGAGGCCAAGGCAGCGCTCTGCTGGAGCAGAAGGCCGTTGTAGGCGGAGGCTGCCAGCAGCCGGCCCTGATAACTCAAGGCAGCGCGGATGGAAACGCCGGTATCGGGCGAGCGTTGCCAGCTCAGGCCGCCATCGTCGCTCTCGAAGACGCCGTGAGCATAGCGGGCCGTGGCCAGCAGACGCTGCGATCCCGGCACAGCATGCACGATGTAAACGTTGCGCGCGGGCAAGCCGGCCAGAACATGTTCCCAGCTCTTGCCACCATCGGTGGAATGCAGCGCACCTTCGCGCGTCGCCAGCCATAGCGATCCGTCAGGCACCTTGGTCAGGTTATAGAGGCCGGTCACGTATTGGGGATACGTCACCTCGGTCCACGACCTCCCGCGATCGCGGGACAGCAACGCGCGCTTCGGCGAGATGAGGCTGAGCGTGCCATCAGGAAAGCTGTTTACCGCGATGAAGTTGTCTTCGCCCTCGACCATGGTTCCGTACCACTTGCGGCCGTGATCCACGCTGCGAAATAAGCCTTCGTTCGTGGCCGCGTACCACGTGTCGCGGCCCAGGTCGAAGGCGTGAATTCGCGGCGTGCTCTCCAACGGAATTACGGCTTCCACCGCAGCCGGCTTGTGCGCCACATTTTTAGGCTTTGAATTATGCTTGGCGCGAGTTTTCCCCGCCGGCTTCCATACCGGTTGCCAGACAGCAGCAGCGTTCTCCGGCAGCGGCCCTTGTATCATGGTTGCCGGTTTCCAGTCGCCACTGAGCGAGATCAAGAAAAACACACCGTGGTTGGTGCCGGCGAAGATCACGCCGTCTTCGGCCTGCTGCAAACTCAGGATGTCACGCTCGTCCAGGCCGCGGTTAGCTTGCCTCCAACTGGCGCCGCTATCGTCGGAGACGAAGAATCCGCCCAGCGCCTTATCATTGACGACGCCCACATAGATGCGCTCCGGCTCCTTGTTATCGACTACCACCCCGCCCACGACACGATGAGCGAAGCCGCGATTCGAAGTCTGGTAGTGGGCAAAGCCGTCATTGCTGGCCAGCACGCCGCCGCGATCGGTGGCCGCCAGCACATGATCGGGATTGGCGGGATCGAGCAGCACATCGTTCACCACCACGGAGTCACTGGTCACCAGCTTCCATCCTTCGCCGCCGTCCACTGTCTTCCACAAGCCGCCGGTCGTGCCCGCGTAGACGATGGAAGCACGTTGCGGGTCCTGCTTCAGCACGCGGGTGCGCATGGCCGAGTGCGGCAGTCCCAGAATGCGATGGAAGAATTCGGCCTTATTCAGGCTCTTGTACATACCCGAACAGGCGCTGGCATACACCGTCGAGGGGTGTTGGGGATCGACGATGATGCTGAACATGTCGGAATCGAATGCAATACCTTTGCTGATGCTGTGCCACTGTGCGCCGCCGTCGTCGGTCTTCCAGGGCAGGTGCCAGGTGCCGGCGTAGATGATGTCGGGGTTCTGCGGGTCGATGGCCAGCGACTCGATGTTCTTGATCTCGGGATGTCCCTCGGGAGAGATGCGCTCCCAGCTTTCGCCGCCATTGCGGGTGCGGAAGACGCCATCGAGCGCCCCTACCACCAGAACATTCGGATTGCTTGGCGCCATGGCCATGGCGCGGATGGACTTGCCATGAACGCCCTTCAGCGCGCGCCATTTGCGTCCGCCGTCGTCGGAGCGAAAGACATCGCCTTCGTCGGCATTGTCGAGACTCCAGCCCGCGACGTAGATGGTTAAGGGATGCGACGGATCGAAGAGGATGTGGTCCAGGACGTAATCGTCGCCCGGCCCCAAGTGGGTGAAGAGCGACCACGAAGCGCCTCCGTCCTCGGAGAGGAACATCTGCCCGGCGCTCGTGCCCAGCAGTATGCGGTTGGAGTTTGCGGGATCGTAGGCGAGGCTGCGAACGTCGCCGCCCTCGGGCCCAATCAACCGCCAATCGGAAGCTGAAGATGAAAGGGCGAGTCCCGACACAAGCAGAAAAACGAGGGTCATTACGAAGAGATTCTTCTGGCGCATATCCATGACTGCAAACGTGCCGCTTATCTCCCCATGATAATCCCGTGCTGGTTGAATGAGGTAGCCCCGAAATGGAACGAGCACCTGGGCAGTCACCGGTGACAAACACGCTGAAGTCTGCCGCATATTTCAACTACCGATAGGGATGCGGCGCGCGCGCTTTTGCGTTGCAAAACCAGGCTCGGGCTGCGCGGCATCAGCCGGAAAGGAAAAGCCGGCGAGAGCTGCCTGCTCCCACCGGCAATTGTGTTGCAGCCGATCAGCCGCTTACTGCTGCGGTGTGACCGCCTGCTCTGCCTTCTTGGCGCCTTTCTTCATGGCTTTGCCGGCCTTCATGGCTGCCTTCTCCGTGCCCTGCATAGCAGCATTGCCGGCACCCTGCATGGCCTCGCCCGTGCTCTGGGCAGCGCCCGCCATGCCCTTCTTGTGATGATGCATGGGAGCGGCCATCCGTGGTTTCGGATAGGCGTTCTCGCTCGGCTTCACCATCGACTCGTCCACCGGCATGGTGTTTTGGAGATCGGCGCACGCGTTCTCATCGGCGCCTTGCGGCACCCAGATGATGTCCGCCACCTTCTGTTGGCCGGTGCCGGTGCGCACCCCGATGCGGCCCGGGTCGATGCCCTGCTGCTGCACCAGGTAAGCCTTGGCGTTCACCGCACGTTGCGCGGCAAGATTCATCGCATGACGCTTCTTGCCCGTGCCTTCCATCGGCCCTTTTTCGCCATCGGCATAGCCGACGATGACGATCTTGGCGTTGGGATCGGCCTTCAGACGGCTGGCAACGTCGTCCAGGATGGCCTTGGCGGTGTTATCCACCCGCCACGGACGCCGCTTGTCCGGGAACTGGATGGAATTGATCTTGCTACAGGTCGGCGCTGGCGGCGGAACTTCGACGTTCACCGTACAGTTGCCGCTGCCCGTCAGGTTGCGCGCATCCGTTGCCGTGACGGTCACGCTCACCGGTCCAGCTTGTAAGCCGGCGGTGTCGAGGGTAGCAGTCGTCGCCGTGCCGCTGATGCGGCCGGCGCTGGCGCTGTAGGCATAGTTGGTGATCTGCGAATTGTCCGGACTGGTCGCGCTCGCTGTAATGGTCGAAGGCGTGCCCGACTGTACCGTGCTCGGATTGGCCGAGCAGCTTACCTGCGGCGGATTCATCGGCTTTGCCTTCACCGAGAAGTTGGCCGAGCAGGTTGCCGATCCGCCCTTCTTCATCTTGGGATCGCTGATGGTGGCGTTGGCGGCATAGCTGCCCGCCGCTACACCCGTGGTGTCGACATGCGCCGACTGTGCGTTCGCGGTGTCCAGCTTGCCGCCGTTCGTCGTCCACGCGTAGGTGACGGTGTGCTTGGGATTGAAGTGGCTGCCCGTGGCGGTCACGGTTACGGGCTCGCCCTCCGTCACCTCGGTCGGCTGCGCGCTGCAAGCTGCGGCCGGGGGGATCGGCGGGGTGTAGTTGCCGATATTGAAGACCAATCCCGCAGCTACCCGCAGGTTGTTCCACGTCGATGTCTCCGTGCTGGGCACACACGCGCCATTAAGCACGCCCGAACAATAAATACGATAGGTGGTGTAGATGTAGTCCACCTGGGCTAGGCGGATGGCAAAGCTGTGATTGATGTTGTAATCGAGACCACCTCCGGCCGCGAACGCCGCCTTCCACTCGTTGTCGCCCTGCGGAGGCGTCGGTGGATAGGCCGGCGACAGATTACCCGCCCCTCCCATCACCCGCACGAAGGGAGAGAAGTGGTCCGTGTGATACTTGTACTGCAAGCCGCCCAATACAAAACCTATGCCGACGCCCCGATCGCCGTCGAAGTGGCCGCTGCCGTCCGCCACGATCCCCAGGTTAGGGAAGCGGGAAAAGTAGAAGGTATTGGACGCGTCAAAGCCTTTGGTGATGTCTTGCACTTTGACGCCGAAGTCAGCGGTACCGTCGACATGTAAATAGGAATAGCCGCCGAAGACTTCGTCCTTCGGCTGGATGGTGACTTGCGCCGCAGAGAATGTGCCCAACAGGCACAGTACAAACGCTAGCGCGGCGGCGGTCGCAACGTAGCGTCTCGGGACTACTGCAATACGTGAAAACATTCTTACCCTCCGGAACTTAGCAGTACCGTAAGCAAAATAGCCCAGGCTCGGTTTGTGTACTTCCTGGTTACAAGTGCAGGGGAAGTCCTGCTGACAACAGCAGGTTATTGTACTCCAATAGCGGAGATTAACAAATTTTTTACAGTTGCCACGGTCAGTTATTGTGCTTGCCAATTACTACCCATGTACACGCAATGACAGTCCGCTTCAATCTGCAATTTCAGTTCTTTGCGACTGGAACTAGCAACGCCTTTACCTCGGTTGCCCGCCTGCGCCGAAAGTCCAATTCGCGTACCGCTTGAAACGCTAAGATCTCGGTTCGTTTTTCCGTGAATACCGCCGAAAATGGTACCTTAGTGGAGACCCGTCCGCCGGGACAGACTTGCTCGAAGTGGCCTTAGGATTGTCAGCGTGCATCTAAGTTGCTGGTCGAGTGCCGGATTCCGGCGTCGTAATCGCCTGCATGGTTCGAGACGCTCTCATGGCGCAAGAAAAAGTCTTAATCGTTGAGGACGAGGAAAACGAACGGACCGGGCTGGCAGAACTGGTCCAGGCCTGGGGCTACGACGCCTGGACCGCCAGCGACGGCGTCGAGGGCTTGCAGGCGATGGAGGATTGGAATCCGGGCATCGTCATCACCGATCTGCGCATGCCGCGCCTGGATGGCATGCAGTTGCTGGAGGCCATCGCCGCCCAGCCGCGGCACGTCGCCGTCATTCTGCTGACCGCCCAAGGCAGCGTCGACGCCGCGGTTTCGGCGATGAAGCGCGGCGCCTTCGACTTCATCGAGAAGCCCGTCAATCCCACGCGCCTGCGCAACATCCTGCAAAATGCCTCGCGCCTGCGCGGCACCGAGCGCGAGTTGGAGGCCAGCCGCCGGAAGCTGCGCGATGTGGGCGTCTTCGGCTCGTTGGTCGGTCCCTCCAAGCGTATGCAGGAGGTCTTCCGGCTGATCGAGATGGTTGCCCCCAGCACCGCATCCGTGCTGATCACCGGCGAGAGTGGTACCGGCAAAGAGCTGGTGGCACGCACCATTCACTCGCTCAGCAATCGCAAGGCGAAGCCATTTGTTGCCATCAACTGCGCTGCCATTCCCGAGACGCTGATCGAAAGCGAGATCTTCGGGCACGAAAAGGGCGCGTTCACCGGGGCCCTCGAACGCCGCATCGGCTGCTTCGAGCTGGCCGAAGGCGGCACGTTGTTGCTCGACGAGATCGGCGAGATGCCGATTGCCACGCAAGCCAAGCTGCTGCGCGTTCTGGAGGACCGCAAGCTGCGCCGCCTGGGCAGCAAGACCGAAACCTCGGTGGACGTTCGGGTGCTCGCCTCGACCAATAAAGCCCCTGAAGACGCGGTGGCGAAAGGGTATCTGCGCAACGATCTCTTCTATCGCCTGAATGTGTTCAACATTCAGCTTCCGCCGTTGCGCGATCACAAGGAAGATTTGCCCGCCCTGGTGCAGGCGCTGCTCGCCGAGATGAACGAGAAACATAATCGCAACGTGGGCGGCATCAGCGATCAGGTGAGCGCCGCCTTCCAGTCGTATGCCTGGCCCGGCAACGTGCGCGAGTTACGCAACACGCTGGAGCGAGCCGCGATCGTTTGCGACGGCGCGATGGTGGAGATGAAGCACCTGCCCCCCGGATTCGGGCAAGTGATGCCGCGCCCCCCGGTGCAGGAGGCCAACGCGGTGCGCCTGGGCGTCGGCACCACTGTCGACGAAGCCGAGCGCCTGTTGATTCTGAAGACGCTGGAAGCCACCAACAACAATAAGACGCGTGCTGCCGAAATCCTGGGCATCAGCCTCAAGACGCTGCACAACAAGCTGAAGGAATACGGCGCGCAAGGCGCCGCCGAAGCCGACGCGGCAGCGAGCTAGAAAGGCCGCTGTTCGCTCTTCGCGTTTCGCTCTTCGCTACAAAGTCCAATCGTTTCTGGCGAAAAGCGAAGAGCGAAAGGCGAACAGCGAGAATTGCGGTTCCCGTCTTCCCGCCTGTACAATCGGCTTGCGTATCTCGCATCCACCCGTGCCGAAGTGGCGGAATTGGCAGACGCGCATGGTTCAGGTCCATGTACCCGCAAGGGTGTGGGGGTTCGAGTCCCTTCTTCGGCACCATTGGCCTTCAGGTCCCTCAACTGCGCTCGGGATTTCGCCTGCGGGCTCCCGCTTCGCTCACGCCCGCAAAACGGCTCAAGTTCGAGTCCCTTCTTCGGCACCATTGGCCTTCAGGTCCCTCGACTGCGCTCGGGATTTCGCCTGCGGGCTCCCGCTTCGCTCACGCCCGCAAAACGGCTCAAGTTCGAGTCCCTTCTTCGGCACCATTTGGCTTTGACCTAGAAAATCCTTGTCTCCGTTCCCTGCTAGACTGAACCCGCATGTCGGAAGCGACCAATTCGCTGGCGCGCGCTTCGTCGGCTTATCTGCGCTCGGCCATGCATCAGCCGATCCAGTGGCACGAGTGGGGTGAGGAGGCCTTCGCCGCCGCGCAGCGCGAGAACAAGCCCATCCTGCTCGACATCGGCGCGGTGTGGTGCCACTGGTGCCACGTCATGGACCGCGAGTCCTACGAGAACGCCGAGGTCGCCGCCATCGTCAATCGCGAGTTCATCCCCGTCAAGGTTGATCGCGACGAGCGCCCTGACGTGGACAGCCGGTATCAGCTTGCCATCTCGGCCATCTCCGGCACCGGCGGCTGGCCGCTGACCGTGTTCCTCACTCCCGATGGCCGTCCCTTCTACGGGGGAACGTATTTTCCGCCCGTCGATCAATTCGGGCGGCCCAGTTTCAAGAAGATCCTGCTGGCCATTGCCGACGCGTATCGCGAGCGGCGCGATGAGGTGCTGAAGTCGGCCGACGAGGCCATGGGCGTGCTGGCGAACGCGGAGAACTTCGCCGGGCGGCAGACGGAGTTTTCGCCAAGCCTCGTGGGCATCATGGTGCAGTCGGCACTTCCGATTTTCGACGAGAAGAACGGTGGCTTCGGGGGCGCGCCCAAGTTTCCGCATCCCGCCGCGCTCGATCTGCTGACGGATTGGTACGCGCGCACGCGCGAGGAACGCGTCGCGACTGTCGTCACTACAACTCTGACGAAGATGGCGCGCGGCGGCGTCTACGACCAACTCGCCGGCGGCTTTCATCGCTACTCGGTGGACGAGCACTGGACGGTGCCGCACTTCGAGAAGATGTCCTACGACAACTCGGAGCTGCTGAAGAATTACGTGCACGCCTACCAGGTCTTCGGCTACGAGTTCTATGCGCATGTGGCGCGCGACATCATCCGCTGGATGGACGAGTGGCTCAGCGACCGCGAGCACGGCGGTTTCTACGCCTCGCAGGATGCCGATATCAACCTCGACGATGATGGCGACTACTTCACCTGGACGCGCGATGAGGCCAAGGCGGTGCTCACCGACGAAGAGCTCGAGGCCGCGGCGCTGCACTACGACATCGAGCCGACCGGCGAGATGCACCACAATCCCGCCAAGAACGTGCTGTGGGTGCGTGCGCTGCCGGAGGAAGTCGCTTCGCGTTTGGGCATCGACGTGGGCACGGCGCTCGATCTGCTCGCTTCGGCCAAGACGAAGATGTACGCCGCGCGGCTGACGCGCCCGACACCGTTCGTCGACAAAACGCTCTACGTGAGCTGGAACGCGCTTTGTGTCTCGGCGTACTTGCAGGCGGCGCAGGTGCTCGCACTCCCACCCCAGCGCGCCAACAGCGGGCGCACTGGGGGCCCCGGGCTCGATAACGCCCGCAAGTTCGCGCTGCGCTCCCTCGACCGCATCCTGTCGCAGGCTTGGCAGGAAGAGCGCGGCTTGGCGCACGTGATCGCCTACGCCGATCCCAGCGCTCAAAAACGCTTCATTCGCGGCATGCTGGACGACTACGCTTTCACCGCGCTGGCTTGCCTGGATGCCTACGAGATTACCGGCGCGATGAGCTACTTTAACTTCGCGCAGCGTATCGCCGATCAGATGATTCGCCGCTTCGCCGACTCGGCCGGCGGCGGATTCTTCGACACCGAAGCGTCGCTGGAGGAGAAGCTACAACTGGGAGCGCTGTCGGCGCGACGTAAGCCATTCCAGGATGCGCCCACGCCCGCAGGAAATCCCAGCGCCGCTATCGCGCTGCTGCGGCTATATGCTTACACCAATGACAGCAGCTACCGCGACACCGCGCAGCGAACCATTGAGGTCTTCGCCGGTGCGGCGGAGCAGTTCGGCATCTACGCCGGGACCTACGGCATCGCGGCCACCTGGCTCTCGCGGCCGCACACACAGGTGGCTGTTGTAGGCGAAGACGAAAGCGCCGCCGCGTTGCTCAAGGCCGCTGTAGCACCGTTTGCGGTCAACAAGTCCGTTGTGCATCTGACCGACAGCGAAGCCGTCGCCCAGAACCTGCCGCCGGTGCTGGCGGAAACCGTGCCCACCTTGCCGGCGCTGAAGGAGAACAAGTCGGTGGCGATCGTTTGCACCAACTTCGCCTGCCAGCCTCCGGTGGAGGGTTGCGATGAGCTCAGCAACCTTTTGCGACAGGCGATAAGGAGTGCATGAGTCGCCGCGCCGGCGTGAGGTTAGGCAATGCCGCTCCCAGTGGAAGATTGTCATCACGAGCGCAGCGAGGGATCTGCTTTTCGCCGGGAGAGGAAGAACGTTGGTGCGCAGGTAGAGCGCTCGAACAACATGCTTCCAACGCGGCAACAGCAGATCCCTCGCTTTGCTCGTGATGACAATTTCCGAGGGCGCTGCATTCGGTAAACAAGAGAGCAGTGCAGAACTCTCGCTCAAAATTCCAAGTGCAGCCTCACTCCCGGCACGGTGAATGGCCCGCGCGCGCGATTCATGCCGGGATTGTTGACGTGCTGGACATCGCCACCCAGGAAGAGCCCGCGCCACACGTGCGCGGTGTAGAACACCTCTTCGATGGTCTCGCGGCCATAATTAAGCGCGCCATCGCCCAAGAGGAATCCCAGCCCTCCATCCGCCAGATAGGCCTGGTGGGCCTTGGAAAGACCGCTGGAGACAAAGGCCGCGCCTGCGCGGTCCAGGCTGCGTCCCCAATTCGTCCCGCGCGCATAAGCCCCCAATTCGACGGCCTCGTTGTCCTCGGTGTAGGCGAAAGACTCGTGCTTGCCCTCGTTCCAACCCCAGCGTCCGAAGACGTAGGCATCCTTCACAAATTCCTGCTCGAAATTGATGCCGAAGCCATACTTGATGGTCCCCTGCTTCCGCGTCGCGATAACGTCAGGCGTGGGCGTGACGTGATTGAGATAGAGCCTGACCGCTTCTTCATAATCGCCCATGTTGGCGTGATTGACGTAGCTCAGCAGGCGGACCGTTGTTTCCTTGTTCTTGGCAAGCTGCGGCCGAAGCTCCAGCTCGATGTTTTCGGCGCGGGCGCGCGCCACGTCGGCATCCAGGTTCGGCCCATTGGCAACTTTGGGCATCAGGGCCTCGGCGAAGCGCAGTGACCAGTTGCGATCATCGTATTCGACGATCGCTCCAACGGTGTAGCCGCGCGTATCGGCGGCGTAGTCGTACCCGCCATTGTTGTCGATCACCCAGTTCAGGAACTGGAAGTGACTGTCGGTGCCACCGACGTTGTTGTCGAAGAAATCGGCGATCGAGAACTTTCCGAAACGGAAGCTCAGGCGTTTGACGGGCAACTGCGTAGGCAGGGAAAGAGGCGTGCGTTCGGATTCCATCTTCTCGCTAGATAACGGAATGATCTGCTGCCAGAACAGCCGGGCGATGTAGGGCTTCTGGCCAATCGACGGATTACGGACAACGTCGAGGTTGAAGAAGCCGGCCAGCCCAAGTGCGGAGCTCAACCCGTCGCCGCCGGTCTCTTCCACGTTCAGATAGACCTGCGAGTTGGGAGTGAACTCATATCCGGTGAACAGGGTCAGGACGCGCGAGAGCGCCGTGGCCGCCCGGTTATTGAAGCTGTTGGGCCCGCTGTATTGCGCGTAGAAATCTCCATTGGCCTGAAAGATGAAGTTGGCCTGCCCGGAGACCCACCACTTCGCCGTCTGCGAGTGCTCGAAGAAGGTGTCGTGCGCCGGCGGCGCGTCTGGCGGAGGATTCGAGCCAGGCGGGTTTTCCTGCGCCCGCAGGGCGGCTGTCAGGAGCGCCAGGAGCAGCGGCAGCAGAAGCAGGCGGCAGGGGCTGGCGAAGTTGATGGAGCCATCAGCAGGCTGGTTGCTCTCGCGAAATTGAAATTCAATTTCAATTAGACGGGACCGCTTCCCTGACCGGCTGCGGCGATGAGGGCCAACGGTCCACGCCCACCGCCGGTCTCTTGCTTGAGCCATGCGCGCCGCCTCCCCAGTTGGCGGTTTCAGCGAAGAGCGTTCCCCCCGAAAGAATGGCAGTTTCGCACTTCCTCATTACAGGACGGTTACAAAACCCGAGCCCCGCCGCCGCTCGCTCGCATGGTGGCGGACGCAAGCCCCCGTATCAGGCCAGGTTTGACAGCCCGCAAGGGCAACTCTAAAATCGAATTGAGGCTGGGCGGGGTCACGTCCGGCCTTTTGGTTGATATGCACGGAAGGGAGCTGTCGCGTGGCGTTAGGCGCGGCGGTCGCTTCCGGCAAACCTGCGTCGCAGGTCCTCTGTTGGCGTACTCTGCGGTGTCCTCGCCGCACATCCCGACCGTTGGCGGTGTAGCTCAGGTGGTTAGAGCGACGGTCTCATAATCCGTAGGTCGCTGGTTCGAGTCCAGCCGCCGCCACCAATATTCTCTGGTTTAGCAGCCCGGTTATTTTGCCCCAAACAATGCTCGCGAGACCACGTAGAACTGCCGTTCCGGTAAAAGGGGAAAGCTCACTGCAAGCCATCCGCAATGTAGATGGCGTAGAGTCCGCGCCGGTGGCGGTAGGCCGCGGTCTTGCCATCGGCGGATGCGACCATGCGCGCATACATGGAGCCCAGCATCGCCAAAGGCTCAACCGTCTGAACCAGTTGCCGCTTTCCGCTGGCCACGTCCACCTGCGACAGCCGCGCCGGCAGGTCCTGGTTCCATACGTTGACCATGCGGCCATCTTGGTTCCATCCCAGGACCTCGTCTTCCTTCTCGATGCCGGGAATGTCGCTTACCTTGCCGGAGGCGACATCCACTACGTCGTACTTTTGCGCGGCGATGTTTAGAGTCACGATTCGCGATCCATCGGGCGACAGCTTGCCCGCCCGGGTGCCCGGCGGGGTAACGGGACGCAACTTGCCGTCGCGCATATCGAGCAGGTAATCCCGGATCTCGCGCTGGCTGTTGAAGGCGGAAAAAAGCCCCCACCTCCCATCGCACGAAAAGGTGACGTCATTCTCGAAGGTGCCATAGGCAGCGGAAAGGTCTCCCAAGTCGACCACTCTTTGCTCGCCGGGGCCGGTGGGATAGAGGAACAACTTATGGGGCTCCGAGTTTCGCGCCGCAGCTACCGTGCCTCCGTCCCAAGTGATGCCCGCCCCGTATCCCTCGCCCAGTTTGACGGCTGCGGCGCCGTCGGTTTTCCTCACGTAAGCCTGATAGTCGGCACCCTGGAAACGGTTGAACACCACCCACTGGCCGTCCGGGGACATCGATCCGATGTCGACCGAGCTCTCGACATCACGCGCCCGGCTGTCGCTGCTGCGCTTGATCCCCATTTCGATCTGATAGCGCACACTTTCCAGCAGCACCTCGCCCGAGGCGGAGATGTCCTCGATCACCAGCTCGATTGGGGCGCGCATTACGATGCGGTTCTTTCCCGCCGGCGTGACCGCGTACATGCCGGAGTCGTCCCCGTGCAGGCTGGCCGTGTACCAAATCTCTTTGCCGTCGGGTCTCCAGCACAGGCTGCGCCCGGTCGGGAAATACGGGGTGAGATGGCGAATGCCGCCCTGTCGGTCTGCCAGCGCGACGCCACCGCGATCATCGGGAACGAGGGGATGCTCGATAAAGGCGACCTGCATCCCATCCGGACTGATCCGAACGTCGGTGATCCATCCCGAAGTCTCGAACAGCACTTTGCCAACGGGAAATTCCAGCCGCTGCTTGCCGGCGTCGCGACGCACCACGGCAAATTCTTTGCCGTCGCGGCTGATGTCGGCTTCATACACATCCTCCAGAATGGGCCGCGGCGCGCCGCCATCGAGCGGCATCCGCGCCAAAGTTCCGCGCTGAAGCCAGGTCGCAAGGAAATGGCGCTTCAGAATAACGGCCATGTCGCCGTTGTCGGCGATGCCCAGCACGTCGGCGTCGAGGTTGAGCGGCGTAGCCTGACCGCTGTTGCTGCGCTGCTCGTACAGTTGCTTGGCAGCCCCATTCCAGGCGGCCGAGTACACCACCGTGTTGCCGTCGCGCGTGAACCTGGCCGGCCCTGCGTACCCTGGCTCGAAGGTGAGCTGCTGGTACGATGCCGTGGACGACGACACGTTTCTTCTTCCCGCGAAATACGCTGCCGGCACCGCTGCCACCAATACCAGCACCAGCGCTCCGGCCCGTAGCCACCGCGGCCGTTCCGGCGGCAGGGCACGTCGCTTAAGATCGCTCCCGGCCGAGGTGCCCGAGATCGCCTCTAGGGCAAATCCCACATCGCGTGCCGAATGAAATCTGCGCGCCGGCTCTTTCTCCAGGCAGCGCCGCACAATCCGCTCCAGCCCCGGCGACAGCTTCAGTTTGTCGACTTCCAACTCCGGCGGATCATCCTTCAGGATGGCATTCATCGTCTCGACGGACGACTCGCCCTTGAACGCGCGGCGCCCGCTCAGCATTTCGTACAAAATTGCCCCAAAGGCGAAGATGTCGGTGCGCGCGTCCACCTCTTTGCCGCGCACCTGCTCCGGCGACATGTAACCCGCGGTGCCCAGGACCATGCCCGGCATGGTGTGGACCGGAGCGGTGGCGGTGGCGCCATCTCCTGCCCCCGCGCGGCCGACTTCTGTCCGCGCGAGCTTTGCCAGCCCGAAATCCAGCACCTTCACCCGCCCGTCTTTGGTGACGAAGACGTTCTCCGGTTTCAGGTCGCGATGCACCACGCCTTTGTCATGGGCGGCCGCGAGCCCCTCGGCGATCTGCGCCGCGTACTCCATCGCCCGCCGCTGCGGCATCGGCCCTTCCTGCATTTTTTCGCGCAGGGTTTCGCCATCCAGAAGCTCGCACACCATATACGGCGAGCCTTGGTGCTGCCCGATGTCGTACACTCCGAGGATGTTGGGATGATTCAGCGCCGCGACCGTGCGTGCTTCCTGCTCGAAGCGCCGCAGCCGGTCGGCATCGCTCGCAAACGACCCCGGCAAAACTTTGATGGCCACGTCACGATCGAGGCGGGTATCACGGGCGCGATACACCTCGCCCATGCCGCCAGCGCCCAGCGGCGAGAGGATTTCATAGGGGCCAAGTTTCGCACCAGGAGTGAGGGGCATGAGTGCAAGACATTATAGTGTAGGGCGATTCGCGATAATGGCATTGAGGCTGGCCCACCATCCCCTGTCTCGCCATTTCCTTCTGAGGACGGATGTGATATGAATCCGGCGTACCCTCGAATTCGCGAAGGGTTCTCGCAATGAGCTTTCGACACGAACTTACTGCCGCTCGTCAACGGTACGGCATCGCCACGGCTGCTCTTCTATTACTTGCGTCCCGCATTGCCTGTACCGAGGCCAAGCCCACCAACTATCCCATGCACACGCCCTTCGGCTTCGGCAACACTCAGGTTACAGTGGACAGCACGGAAGCTTCCTCAGACATGAGCCGCAAGGCCATTCTGGTGCATATCACGATGAACAACCTGGACGGTGAGAGCCAGGCCCGCGTTGCCTCCCAGAGCTGGGACCAATGGTTCAGGCTGCGTGATCAGAACGGCAAGAAATACAAGTGCCGCCGCTTTCTTCCAACCGATTACTACTACCAGAACTTTCATTACGAAGGCCGCGGCGGCGAGCGGGCCTGGGGCGGCAGCCGTTCGCCGGAAGATGCGTTCTCGCCGGTTCCGACGGATTGGATCGCGCGCTTCGATGTTCCGCTGGACGCAGAAGGGTTCGCCTTGCTGCTCGACAACATGACCTTCCACCAGGGCGGTCAGCCGGTAGCGATTGCCGTGCCGCTGGACCGGTAAGAAGCGGGAGAGAATTCCCTGGCAAGCGAACCCATCCCGCGAGCGGCACGACGCGAGTCTCTTCTCGTCCGTAGCTCACTGTCCTATTGGGGAGCCTGGGCGCTCCTGCTCGGCCTGGGCCTGTATCTTCTGGCGACCCTGTTGTGGATCGTGCGTCTGCTGCTTCTGCGGCCCGAGTCGTTCGTCGGCCCAATCGCGAGGCTATTGTGGGCAAGCGGCTTCCCGACCACGATCGGCCTCCTTCTCATCGCGATCGATGTAGCAATCTTCCTGCCGTCGAAGCGGCGGCGCGGCCACAACCCGCCGCGAGCGCTTCCTGAGGCGCCCCTCATCACCGTTGCCCTCACCGCCTACAACGACGAGTTGAGCATCGCCGCCGCAGTCGAGGATTTCCTCTCGCATCCGCGGGTCAAGCGCGTGATCGTGGTGAGCAATAATAGCAGCGACCGCACGATGGAATGCGCCGCGGCGGCGGGAGCGACCACATTCAACGAACAGCGTCCCGGATATGGCTACTGTGTCTATCGTTGCCTTGCGGAGCTGGCGCGATGCGATGACACCGAACTGCTGGCGCTCTGCGAAGGCGATATGACCTTTCGCGCCGCCGATCTGGACAAGTTCCTCGCCTACATGCCACATGCGGAGATCGTCCTCGGCACCCGCATCGTCGAACAGTTGCGCGATTATGACACCCAATTGAGCAGCTTCATCTATTATGGCAATTTCTTCGCGGGCAAGCTGCTGGAGCTCAAGCATCTCGGCAAGGGGACCTTCACGGATGTGGGCACCACCTACAAGACGATGCGACGCGACACAGTTGCCGCGCTACTCCCCATGCTGAATCCGTCGATCAATCTCGAGTTCAACGCATACTTCCTGGATACCGCGCTGGCGCACGGGTTTTCCATCCTGGAGTGTCCCATCACATTTCACCGGCGCGTCGGCGTGAGCAAGGGCGGCAACGTCAACAATCTGCGCGCGCTGAAGGTCGGGTTGCGAATGATCTGGGGGCTATCGTTCGGATGGAGTCGGACAGCGTGACCGTGGGCGCGGGCTATCATCAGACACGTTTCGAAT
>Ga0335081_10001763_pt1 | contig 34411 bp, 33 predicted proteins | sample Lox_Sample_35_FD_206713 | JGI IMG/M metagenome (GOLD analysis project Ga0335081, IMG submission 206713) | Soil microbial communities from Loxahatchee National Wildlife Refuge, Florida, United States - Lox_Sample_3.5 | ecosystem: Environmental > Terrestrial > Soil > Wetlands | place: USA...
CGGTATCATCCTGCGCGTGGTGCCGCGCATCAGCGCTGACGGCAACGTCATCCTCGACGTGGCACAGGAAACCAGCAACGTCGCGCCGGGTTCAGCCGCCCTGACGCCGACGATCTCCAACCGCGCGGTGAAGAGCACGATCTCGGTCGCGAACGGCCAGACTGTGTTGCTCGCCGGCCTGATCAGCGACGAATTTGATCGCAACCGGCAGGGCATTCCGGTGCTCGACAAGCTGCCGGGCATCGGCGATCTGTTCTCGCAGCAAAGTGGTACCAAGGCACGTACCGAGCTTATCATCTTCATCCGGCCCACGGTGATCCGCGATCCGTTCGATGCCCGCATGGTGGCGGAAGAGATTCGCTCAAAGCTCAACGGCGAGCAGGTCGGCGGCAACTTCCCGGGCATCCACAACGGTCCAGTGATCCATCCGTAACGCCCGGCAGCGATGCGCCGCGACGTGCTCGTCATCATCGCGCTCGGCTTGCTGGGCACCGGCGCGAGCTTGGCCGTCAGCCCGGATTGGCGCGGCGCCTTCGGCGCGGCTCTCGCCTTGCTGATGCTGGCGATCGCGGTCAGCGATCTGCACCATTTCATCGTTCCCAATGCGCTGACGGCGGCAGCGTTCGCGTTGGCTTTGATTTTCGCCGTGCTATTCGACTCACCCCCTCCAACCGAAGCAGTGCTGATGGCGCTGCTGCGGGCGGCAGCGACGGCGCTGCCCCTGTTCGCCTTGATGGTCGGCTACGAATGGTGGCGCGGCCGGCCCGGGCTCGGCATGGGCGACGTCAAGCTCGCGGCCGTTGCCGGTGCCTGGCTCGACTGGTTCACCATCGTCGGCGTGATCGAGGTGGCGGCGCTCGCGGCGATCGCTGCCTACGGGGCGTGGCGCTTTGTATTGCGCCGGCCGATCGCGGCGACAACGCCGCTACCGTTCGGGCTGTTTCTGGCCCCGGCGATCTGGGGCGGCTGGGTCGCCGAAGTTTTGCTCGCGCCGAGCCACTACTAGCGGCGCGGCGCCGGCGGCTACTGTTCCTTGCGCGGCAGCCAGGCCAGCGCCCGCATCCGAGCCTCGGCGATTTCGCCGCGCGTCATCTTGGTGCGCACCGCGTCGCGCATACGCTTGCGTTCATCGACAGTCGCCGGCGGCGCCCCGGCGGCAGTGGCGAGGATCAGCCACTTCTCCGCCTCGACGACGTCCTGCGGCACGCCATGGCCTTTGTCGTAGAGCAGGCCCAATTGGTACTGCGCGAAGGATTGCCCCTGGTCGGCGGCGCGCCGATACCACAGCGCGGCTTGCGTCTCGTCCTGCGGCACGCCGCGGCCGATCTCGTAGAGGTAGCCGAGCGAGGCTTGCGCGTCGCGATTGCCGGCTTGTGCGAGGGGACTGAGCAGCTTCGCCGCCGCGGGATAATCCTGCCGCGCCATGGCGGCCTCGCCGCGGCGGAGCGCGGACTGGGCCGCTGCATCGCCGGGCGCGGCCAGGCCGACCAGCGCAGCCAAGGCGAAAATTGCCAGCGCATGGCGATGCCGAGAACGAAGCAACGCGGTGGCGCTTGTAGACCCAATCACGCGCATGAGTTCCAAACCGAGTATGTGGGGGCTCACTATCGCTGACAAACGCGACACCTTTCAAGCAGCCTGCGGGGTCGATCCGGCGGCCCCGCCCTCCCTCGGTGCATTGCACGTCAGCGATATTTCGCGGTAGTCAGCGCCGACCAAATGGAGAAATCAGCACCGTGAAGTTTCGGCCCGCTGGGCACCCCTTTGCCAAGCCATTTGCGGCAACGACGGTGCTCGTCGTCGCGACGTTCGCCGTCGTCCTTCCGCTCAAGCTCGGCGTGCTCGCGTCGTTCGGCCCGGCGTCGCAGCCCGATACGACCGATTACGTTCGCTACGCCGACGCCATCCTGAGCGGTGCGTTTCGTCACGTCGATCTCGCCACCGAACCTATGCCGGTGACCCTGCGACGGGTCATCGGTTACCCCGCGACCATTGCCGCCGCCAAGGCCATCGTCGGGCGCAACTGGGCCTGGGCGGTCGTCGTGCTTCAGTTCGCGGTGTCGCTCTGGGCGACCGCGATGGTGTATCGGCTGGCCAGGGCGTTCGGCCTCGGCGTCGGATTGAGCCTCGCCGTGGTGGCGGCGCAAGCCACCGCGATGCAGTTCGTGGTCGACCAGGCGGTCCTGTCCGACAGCCTCACCGGCAGCACGTTGACCATCGCGACCTGCATGCTGGGCCTGGTCGCGTTGCGTCGCGAGCCAAGGCCCCTGGCGATCTATCTCGGCATCGGCACCTTGATCGCCGTGGCATTCCTGATGCGGGAAGTAGGGATCTATCTCGCGGCCGGGCTCGCGCCTCTTGCGGTCAGCGCCGGTGCCGTGGAGCGATCACGCTTGCGGCAATGGCTCGCTGTCGCGTTGGTCTTCCTGCCGCTGCTTGCGACCTTTGCCGGCTACCTCGAATGGAATCGCGTCCGCGTCGGCGCCGCAGTTATCACCTCGACCGCACAGGCGACGCTGTACGACGCGCTGACTGAAGCGGCAGTCTACGATCCGACGATTTATTCTGGCTCAACCCCGATCGATATCGTCGGCCGCCGCATCCTGGAGAAGGTGCGGGTGGAGCGATTGGGATTTGAAGGCGAATCCAGCGCCATGCTGCACGATGAGTTCGGCTGGGATGCGATCCGCATGTCGCATGAGGCCACCCTCGCTTACCTGCGTGGCTGGCGCGACCACCCGTATGCCATGATCCGCCACACCCTGATGCATATGTCCGAGCAACAACTGCACCAGGCAGTACGACCGATCGAGACCATACGCGACGTGATCTTGTGGAATACCGGCCAGAACTCCGATCTCGCGCGCGAGCGCGTGGTGCGTGCCGGCAACTGGTGGCAGATCCCCGCGGTGATCCTCAATTGGATCGTGATGACGATTTCGGTTTTCGTCTTCCTTGCGTTTGTCGTGGTTACGCCGATCCGTCTTTTCCGTGAGGGTTGGAATGCCGAGACCAGCGTGTCGGTCGGCATCTGGTGCTTCTATATGACAGTCGGATGGCTCTACGCCGCCGTACACTTGGAGCCGCGTTATCTGACGCCGGTGGTCGCCGGCTCGATCGTCGTCGGCACCTTGAATATCGTCCGCGTCGTCGAATTCTGCCGCGACCTTCGCGCCACCCAGTCGACGTCGAAAACAAATGTCGGGTGAGGCGCCGCGGCGGCTATGCGGCGAGCGTCCGCTCGGTCCGCGCAATGGCGTCGGTCAGCGCGCGCATAGCGGCCGCCAGCATCACCGGGCCGTGGCCCGATGCGACGCGCTGGACATTGCGCGCCGCCTCCTCGATGTCCCAGGCGCCGGCGGCATGCGCCGATGCGGTGAGCGTAGCGGCGAGCTCAGCCACCACGTCGAGACTCTCCTTGCCCATCAGGGCGAGCAGCGCGTCCGCATCGCGCAGAATGTCATTGATGCCGGCCGGCACCAGCGGCGGTGCAATCGGCATTGTTCCGGCGGGCTTGGAGACTGACTCGGACATTTCCTACGTCGCGGCCTTTTGTTTGCTGATCTTGGCAAAAACATTGTGACCGCAAGCGGTCGCAATGACTTAACCAGTCGTAAACGCCGTTTACGGCGGGGAGGTTCACGCCGCCGGCGCGTTACAACGCCGCGCAGCATGCCACCGATCGGTCAATAATTCGTTGGGCGCGGCGCCTCAATTTGCTTGCGTCGCCGCAGCCGGCCGCTCAGGCGCCCAAGACCCGCCCGGCGACGGCATCGAGCTTCTTCAACAGCGCAGGATCGCGCGCCTCCGGCACCGTGATCAGCGCATTGTCGAGGGCGCGGTCAGAGCCGATCGGGCACGGCTCGTGCGCGCGCGGAAAATCCCGCGCCAGCCGCGCCACCAGCCGCGTGCCCTTCTCGGCATTGGCGATCAGCACCTTGATGATATCCTGCACGGTTACCGCATCGTGATCGGGATGCCAGCAATCGAAATCCGTAACCATGGCCACGGTGGCGTAGCAAATCTCCGCCTCGCGGGCGAGCTTGGCCTCCGGCATATTGGTCATGCCGATCACTGCATAGCCGAGATTTTTGTAGGTCAAGCTCTCGGCGAGCGTGGAGAATTGCGGGCCCTCGATGCACACATAGGTGCCGTCGCGCACCAGGGCGATGCCCTCGGCCATGGCAGCTTCGGCGATATGCAGGCGCAGCCGCGGCGACACCGGATGCGCCATCGACACATGCGCGACGCAACCTTTGCCGAAGAACGAGCTTTCGCGCTTGTGGGTGCGGTCGACGAACTGATCGACCAGTACGAACGTGCCGGGCGGCAGGTTTTCCTTGAACGAGCCGCAGGCCGATAACGAGACCAGATCGGTGACGCCGGCGCGCTTGAGCACGTCGACATTGGCGCGGTAGTTGATGTCCGACGGCGACAGCCGATGGCCCTTGTCGTGACGTGACAGAAACACGATCGGCAGGCCATCGATCTCGCCCATCAACAGCGGCGCCGACGGCTCGCCCCACGGACTGGCGATAGCCTTGGTCTGTGCCTTCCGCAGGCCCGGCAAGTCGTAAATGCCGGAGCCGCCAATGATGCCGAGAACTGCCTTGGTCATCCCCCTCGCTCTCCAAATTGCCCGCGCTCAATCATGGCCGCAACCGCATCGGCGAGATTTGGCGCCGTCTCTACCACAAACTGCGCGTTCATGAGCCGTGCTGCCGCCTGTCGCTCCCGCTCGTCGGCTGCCAGCAACGTACCGCCGGCGAGGCCCGCAGCCGCGCCGGCGGCAAGATCGTGGGCGCGGTCGCCGACAACCCACGACCGCGATAGATCGAGTGTCATCTGCTTTGCGGCCGCCAGCAGCATGCCCGGATTAGGCTTGCGCCAAGGATGATTGGCCATCTGCAGCGGACCGCGGCCCTCGCCGTGGTAGGCGCAAGCCAGTACGCCATCGAGACGCGCGCCTTCGGCCTCGAGCTCCGCAGCGAGTGCGCCCTGTACGGCGTGGAAATCAGCCCAGCCGTAATAGCCACGGCCAATGCCGGCCTGATTGGTCACGACGACGACCGGAATACCGAGCGCGTTGCAGCGCGCGATGGCGGCCGCCGCGCCGGGGATCAGACGCATGTCTCTGATCCGGTTGAGGTAATGGGTGTCGACGACGATGACGCCGTCGCGGTCAAGAAACAGCGCCGGACGGTCCGGCGAGACGCTCGCCCCAATCTCGCACTCGCACCACAATCCGGCATCGGCTGTGGTCATGACGGCACGAAGGTGCGGTAAAGCTCGCGGACCGTTCGCCGCACGGCCTCGGCGGTGAAACGCTGGCTGAAGCGAGCATGAGCCGCCGCCCCCAGCCGGCGGCGCATGCCGGCATCGGTGGCGAGACGGGTCAGTGCGCGTGCCGCTGCGTCGCTATCGCCGAGCGGCACCAAGAGGCCCTCCTCGCCGTCGCGCACCACTTCGCGGCAGCCCGTCACGTCGGTCGCTACGATCGGGCGCCCGGCGGCGGCGGCCTCCACCAGCGAGCGCGGCAGGCCTTCGCGGTAAGACAAGAGCATAGCAATATGATGCTCGTGCCAGACCCGCGCCACATCACTGGTGTGGCCATGCCAAGCGATGCCGGGCTCCGCCGACCACTGCTGGAGTGTCGTCTGCGGGATGGAGCGTGGATTGTCCGGATCGGGATCGCCGTAGAGATGCAGCTCGACCGGAGCGCCGGCGGCTCGCGCCCGGCGGACCGCTTCGACCGCCTCGACGATGCCTTTGGGGCCGATCATGCGGCTCACCACCGCGACTTTGACCGGCGGCGCCGGCGGCTCTCCACTTTCCGGAAAATTCGCCGCATCGACGCCGGCGCCGCCGACGACCGTCACGTCGGCGGCATCGGGATCGATGCCGAATTCGCGCGGGTCGTCGCGATTCTCGAACAGATAATGGGTACGCGGCCCGCGCAGCCATCGACCGACGATGAAGCCGACCAGCGCGCGGGCAAGCCACACGACCATACCGCGCTCGACCCACAGATGGCCGAGCCCGGTTGGTGCCAGCACGATCCTGCCCGCGCTGGAAAACTTTGCCGCCAGGCCCCCGATCACCACCGGGCGCAACGCGATGCAGTGCACAATATCGGCGCGCTCGCGGTGCACGATTTTGCGCAGCTGAAAAAAATCGCGGACGCTGGCTAGCGGGCTTGCGCTGCCGCGTTCGCTCTCGATCGCAATCACGGAAAATCCTTCAGCCTTCAGCCGCGCGCCGTCGGCGCGCACGCGCGTCGCCACCGCGACCTCAAATCCGCAATCTTGTGCCGCCCGCGCCATCGGCAAGAAATGCGAGGCAAAGAACCAGTCTTCGGTAACGAGATAAAGGATCTTGGGCATGGCGGCCATTACCGCGATCCTACCGCGTCTCACTGCCGACCGGAGGCGGGTTCATCGCCGCCGATAGACGATATTGGCGATGCGCCGAATGCCGATATCGAACAGCGTATGGGCAACGGACAGCATATTCTTGAAGCTTAGCGCCGTTGACTTCTCGCCCTTTTGTTCGACCGCGATGACCTCGACTTCCTTGTAGGTGAAGCCATGCTCCAGCAACAGGCAGAGCAGGTCCGCCTGAAAGCCGAATCCGCGCGTATTCGAATGCCAGCGCATCACGTGGTAACGCAGATGCACTGGAAGCCCGTTGTAATATCTTAGGTGGAAACCGCTGATCAGATTGACCAGAGCCACATACGTCCGCGACAACTGCCGCCGTTGCCACGTGCGGCCGACGTTGGCGCCGTAGTAGGGAACGATGATGTCCGCGGACCCGATTTCCCGAAACACCTTGATCATGGTGTCTTTCGGCTCGGACGCGTCACCGCAAATGATGCGGTAGTACTTGCCCTTGCCGATGAATGCCGCGTCCACGTAGTTCTGCGCCCAGCCGATGTTGGCCCCGTTGCGACGCAGCAGGATACGCTCCGTCGGATTGGCGCGGAGATACTCTTCGACCAGATCGGCCGAACCGTCGCTCGAGCAATCGTCGATCACGATGATTTCGTAGTTGAAATTCAACTCTGCTAACGCGGCGCGAAGCGTGTCGAGCGTTCGGACAATGTAAGGCTTTTCGTTGTAGCAGGATACAAACACCGTGAGGTCAAGGGCGCAGTCACGACCCGGGGCAAGTGCACTGTCGATCGTGTGCAGTGCTTCGGACGCGGGCGTCATAGCCACCCGTGAGTGAAGAGCTCGCATCTGCTTCATGTGAACGTCAGACCGTAGGCGTCGACCGTGCATAAAGCGCGGCCGAGCGGAGACGCCTCGATCCGGCGCTCTATCGGCGCCAGCAAACGACAAAGGAATCTCGGCGCGAAATTAGGCAAAAGATTTAACCGCCGCCAGACGACGGTCCGCCAACCAGCCGCGGTGAAAATTTCTATCAGATCCCGGCTGCGGAAACTGTCCTCGCCCGCGCGGCGATAAGACGGCGTAAATTCCAGCGCTTTGCGCAACAGATTGTTGCCGTTCGGCTCCAGCACGATCATCTTGTCAGTGCGCCGCGCCACGGCGCGGATGACAGCCGGCGCGGCTGGTTTGACGTGATGAAGTATGCCAAGCATAAATGCCGCGTCGTAGCGCGGCAACGAACCGTAGTCGAACGTCACCAGATCGATGGCGCGATAGGTCGCATTTTTCTTGGCTTCCGCCTGCGCCCGACGAATGGCCATCTCGGATAAATCGAGCCCATCGACCATCCGATACCGCGCGGCAAGCATCTGATTGGCGAAAGCACCGTCGCCGCAGCCGAGCTCAAGGACGTGACCGCCGGTCAAAACGCCGAGCGTGTCCGCAATATCGAGCGCCGTTTCCCACAACCGGCCACGCAGATACGAAGCAACGTCCGCATTCGGGTACATGGCCTGCGCGTAGCCCCGCACACCCGCCCGGTCCCAGTAGTCTTCGGGTCTCTTTTGAGCCTGATCGCCACTCATAGGCGCCGCCAACGAAGATTCATAGCTTGGAGCAAAATTGGCCGCGGGATGCAAGTCCGCGATCCTCGTCCCGCCGGCCGGGGCCTCGCTCTCCGATGGACCGTCATGAAATTACGCGCAATCCGAAGGTGTCAGGCGCCGAAGAAGCGCCGGACCGCTTCGGCAACACGGTCGACCTCGTCGTCCTGCAATCCTGCGTAAAGCGGCAGCCGCAACAGCCGGTCAGCGCAATATTCGGTGACCGGCAGCATGCCGGCGCGATAGCCCATTTGCTCGCCAACCGGCGCAGTGTGCAGCGGCACATAGTGAAAGACTGCGTGGACACCCTGTTGCTTGAGGTGCGCGATGAGACGCGTTCGCGTGCGCAAGTCCTCGACCAGCATATAGAACAAATGAAAGTTGGTGGCGCAGTGCTGGGGGATCGATTGGATTTCGATCGTTCCGGCATCGATCAAAGGTGCCAAGGCCGTCGCATAGCGGCCATACGCGCGACCGCGCAGCGCGGTGATCTCGTCCATGGCTTCGAGCTGCGCGAGTAGCAGCGCCGCCAGCAGATCCGAAGCGATATAGGACGAGCCGATGTCCATCCAGGTATATTTGTCAACTTCGCCACGGAAGAACTGACTGCGATTGGTGCCCTTTTCACGCACGATTTCGGCGCGCCGCGCCAGATCGTGGTCGCTGGTCAGAAACGCACCGCCCTCTCCGGCGACGAAATTTTTCGACTCGTGGAAGCTGTAACAGCCCATGTCGCCGATGGTACCGAGGTAGCGCCTCTTGTAGGTCGCGTTGACACCCTGTGCGGCGTCCTCGATGACGCGCAGGCCGTGCTTGCCCGCGATCGCCATGATCGCGTCCATCTCGCAGCCGACGCCTGCGTAGTGGACCGGCGCGATGGCGCGCGTGCGCGGCCCGATCGCGGCTTCGATCTTCGTCTCGTCGATGTTGAGCGTGTCACGCCTGATATCGACGAACTTGACCTTTGCCCGGCGCAACCAAAACGCATTGGCCGTGGAGACGAAGGTGTAAGACGGCATGAGCACTTCGTCGTCGGGCTGAAGATCGGATAATAGCGCCGCGACTTCGAGCGCCGAGGTGCAAGAGGTGGTGAGCTGCACGCTGGCCGCGCCAAAGCGTTGCCGCATCAGCGCCTCGCAGCGGTGCGCGAACGCGCCATCGCCTGCGATAAGACGCGAGTCCAGCACCTGGCCGATATACTCGCGCTCGCGGCCGGTGAAGTACGGCCGGTTGAACGGGATCCACGCGCTATCGGTCATGGGACGTCTCCGGCGCGCGCAATGGCAGCAAAAACTTCAATTGTGATCCCTTTGCTGATTGTCTCACGCGAATCGAGCCCGTAGCGACGTGAATTTTGCAGAGCTGCGGTCGCTCTCGTGCGCTTCCACGATCCGCAGCATGCCGGAGCCGCATACGACCTCGGGGACGCCGCCGGCGAGCGACCAGATCTTCCCCGGGCAGCGATTGACGAATGGCAGGTCGCGACAGGGTTCGACGCGATCGATCCTGATCTCGCGGCCGGCCAGCATGCTCTTCGCGCCCATATAGGGCCAGCCGACGGCATCGACAAAACGGCGAATCTGCTCCGCGCTCGCCGCCCAATCGACCCGATAATCGTCCTCGTCGCGCCACAGCGAATAGGTGGCGTGTTTTGCATCCTGTGGGGTAAATGACAGCGGCGCGGATGAGGAAGCCTGCAGCACGCGTTCTGCCAAGCGGCCATAAGCTCCGCCGAGATGCTCGTAGGCGGCCTTGATGGTCACGGGATACTGAATCGGAATCCGCTCCTGACCGAAGACCGGCCCGGAATCGGCAATCGCAGGATCGCCACCGACCGGAGAAAAAGCGGTGACGCCGATCTCGGCGTCGCCGGCGATCAACGCCGTCACCGTCGGATTGAAGCCGCGGAGCCTCGGCAGAAGCGAATCGTGGAACACGACGAAGCGCTGATCGACCTCGGCGGCGATCCATTGCCAACCCGCCATGATCACCAGATCGGCGGACGCATAGTCCGCCGGACGAACGTCCTTGCGCTCCATAAGGCGGTGGCCATTCTTCCCACAGATGCTCTTGATCTCGGCGAGGGCGTCGTGCCGCAAGCCCTTGCTTTCATAGGAGACAACCAGCATGACGGCTTCGCTGTCGGGAAAGTGGCGCAGAAAGCTCGCACCCTTGGGGCCCGCGACGAACAGCGCGATCTTCTTGGCGACCATCACAGAGCTTCCGACCGCAGGCGTTCCTTGGCGGGGTCAGCGTGGTCCGCACCGGCGGCTGGCGTAGCTTCCCTCATGAGATAGGCCGGCCGGTCCATGGTCCTGCCGAAAATGCGCGCCAGATATTCGCCGAAGATACCAAGCGCGAACAACTGCACGCCTGAAAACGTCGTGATGATCGTAGCCAGAAATACGAACCCTTGCACCGGAGAACCGTAGAGCAAATAAACACAGAGTACCCAGATTAGGACGGCAAGACCGAAAAGCGTAAATAGAAATCCTATAGTGCTTACGAGACGTAGCGGTGCAGTGCTGAATCCGGTCACTAGATTGAAGGCATGGTTGATCAGCTTCGCGAAGGTGTAATTCGAGACCCCCTGGCGGCGCGGCTGATGCCGCACTTTGACCGCGCCGAACGCGCTCGTTGCCCAGGATAGCAAAACGTCGATGGAAACCGATGGACTGCGAAAATCCTTGAATGCATCGCGCAGATCGGTGCGAAACGCGCGAAAGGCGCTGACGTTACGCGCGTTCTCGGCGCCCATGGCGCTCTGCAGCGCAAGCTTCGTCAGCCGCGAGGCGACGTTGCGCAAGAGTCCGTGATGTTCGGTCTGTGCAACGCCGTAGACCACGTCGCAATCGCCGCTGAGCTTGTCCAGCAGTAGGCCGATCTGATCCGGCGGATGCTGCAGGTCGTCATCCATGGTGATGATGACGTCGTGGTGCGCTTCGCGAATTCCGCACAGCAGCGCGTTATGCTGGCCGTAATTGCGGTTCAGCCTGAAGCCGCGCACCCGCGCATCGCGCGATGCGAGCTCCTTGACGATCTTCCACGAGTCGTCGCCCCCGCAATCCTCGACCAATATGATTTCAAAGGAGCTGCCGATTTTTTGCAGCGCATCCACCAGCCGCGCGTAAAGCTCGGGCAGGATGGCCTGCGATCGAAAGACTGGAATGACGATCGACAAGGACGGCATCAGCGCTCACCGCCCGGCATATTGACGTTCGTAATACTGTCGGTAGGCACCGGTCCTCACCGCGTCCGTCCAATCCTTGTGATCGAGATACCAGCGCACCAGCGCCGGCAGCGCCGTCTCGAAAGTTTCGCGCGGATGCCAGCCGAGCTTAGTGCGCAATATCGTCGCGTCGAGAGCATATCGCCGATCGTGGCCTGGTCTATCCTTAACATGCCGGATCAGTTTCTCCGAGGTGCCGGGGGTGAGCTCGAGTTGGGCGTCAACCGCGCGGCAAATCATTCGCACCACGTCAAGGTTGGCACGCGGGTTGTCGGCCCCGATCAGGTAGGTGCCGCCGATCTCGCCGCCCTCGATCACCGCCATGATCGCCCTGCAATGGTCAGACACATGCAGCCAGTCCCGCACCTGCCCACCGTCACCGTATACCGGAAGCTCGCGTCCCTCTATCGCGTTGAGGATCATCAGCGGTATGAGCTTTTCGGGAAACTGCCACGGTCCGTAATTGTTGCCGGAATTGGTGATGATGGCCGGCAGTCCGTAGGTACGCTGCCAGGCCCGCACCAAATGGTCGGCGGCGGCCTTGGAGGCCGCGTAGGGGCTCGACGGGCGGTACGGTGTCGTTGCGGTGAACGCCGGATCGTGCGGGGCGAGGTCACCGAACACTTCGTCGGTCGAAACGTGGACGAAGCGATGCCCCTCTTCGCTTTGCCACGCCCGCCGGGCCGCGTCGATCAGCACATAGGTGCCCTCGATATTGGTGCGCAGAAACGGTTGCGGGCCGAGGATCGACCGGTCGACGTGGCTTTCGGCGGCGAAATGCACGACGCAATCGAACGAGTAGCGTTCAAACAGCCAGTCGACGAGCGCGCCATCGCAAATATCGCCTTTGTGAAACTGCACGCGACCGGCATCGACCAGGTCCGAAATGTTGGCGAGGTTGCCGGCATAGGTCAGCGCATCGAGAACGACGAGGGTATCGACTGCGCCGCCCGCCGCCATGCGCACGAAATTCGCGCCGATGAATCCGGCGCCGCCGGTGATCAGCCAAGCCGTCATGGGCGAATCTGGTTATCGAGCTCGAGCAGCAACCGGCCCGCCTCGATCAGCGACTCGAACGTGCCGGCGTCGGTCCAGCGGCCTTTCACGAAGCCGTATTCGAGCTGGCGATCCTCGATATAAACACTATTGACCGCGGTTATTTCATACTCGCCGCGCGCGGATTTCTTGGTGCGACCGATGATATCGAAGACGCGCTCATCGTACATGTAGCAGCCGACCACGGCGTATTTGCTCTGCGGCTTGGCAGGCTTTTCTTCGATCGAAATAATGACTTTCTCGTCGAGCGCGGCCACGCCGAAGCGTTCCGGATCGCCCACCTCCTTCAGCAAGACGCGCGCGCCCCGCTGCTGTCGGCGGAAGTCCTCCACATGCGACTTGATCGAATATTCGAAGACATTGTCGCCTAGCAAGACGACGATGCGGTCGCCGGCAGCGAATGCCTTCGCCAACGCCAGCGCATGCGCAATCCCGCCCGCCTCCTCCTGCACGCGGTAGGTCAACTCGCAGCCGAAACGCTTGCCCGAGCCCACCGATTGCACGACGGAGCCCATGTGATGGGTGGATGTGACAACGAGAATCTCTTCGATCCCCGACCCCACCAGCTGCCGCAGGGGGTGCCAGAGCATCGGCTCCTTGCCGACGGGCAGCAAATGTTTGTTCGTGACCTCGGTGAGCGGCGTCAGCCGCGATCCAATTCCGCCTGCCAGTACGACACCCTTCACGATTCGGCCCACAGCTGAGTTCGTTCGGTCCATCGAGGCGAACCTAACATTGTCGGCGGCCCGGTGTAACTGCCTGAAATGATGCGATGAACGGCGTCCGGCGGGGCCCGATTATGGTCGCCTTCGCTTGCGGACCGCCACGTGGCGCACCTAACGCAGCATCGCCCGGATTTCGCGATAATCCTCCCAACGGCAGCGCGGATTGTGCAACGGGCCGATACGAAACGACAGCACGGCGTCGAGATGGCGTCCGAAAAGGATCCCGGTCAGCAGACCGTCGATCCGCAGCAGCGTCGCGCCGCCGCCGGCTTCCGGATGCGTCTCGTGCAATTCGAGGCAATGGCTGAACTCGAGCGGGACGACCACGAGCGTGCGGCCGTCGCTTCCGGCGACCACGTGGAGGTCCTTGCCCTTCATGGACAACGTGGACGATCGCGCCTGAACTAACGGCCCGGCGACGTTGACCTGCGCGGTCGCCTGCCGTGCCAGGTCGATGCGCTCGTCCGCGACAAAGTCCAATATCGACGCAAGATCGCCGCGCGTTTCCACTGTGGTCGGCGAATAGGTCGCGAGATTCGGCGCTGGTAGCTCGATCAGACCCCATTGCTCGCCGCCGCGGTCCTCGGTCGCGCGCACTTCGCCGAGCGAGGCGTCCGGCCGCGGCATCAACACGTAGCGGACGCCGAGCAGCTTCAAGATGCGCGACTCCGGATAGGTGAGGACCGTAATGTTGCGTTGATGTGGAATTGACGGGCGTTGCAACGCTCTCTTCGTGAGCGCATGAAACGCCGGCGATATGAACTGGTTGTATTCGAACAAGGTGGGAATGCCGTAATACCACAGCCCGACCGACTGCTCATCGTTGCCGTTCTTTGTCGCCCAATCGATCGAGGGAAGCAGCTGCTGCATCCAGGTGTCGCTGCCATCGGCCTTGATCGGGGCTGCAGTCAAAACACGCCCTCGGAATGGCGAGGAATTATCGAGACCTGTGTTGTCCCGCAGAATGGCGGCAACTTTCGACAGTTTGGGCGGGAACGGATAGACGGGAACACTCGGCACCTTGTGCACAGCGAGAAAGATCGCAAGCGCGGCCGTCGCTGATAATCCGATCCAACGCGGCTTGACGGCGATATTCCACAACAGGACGACTCGCCTCAAGGGCTCGGCGACCACACCAACGAGTGCAGTCGCTACGATCCCAGCAAAGAGCCCGTAGAGCGGCCACACCGCTACCTCGAAATAGATGGGCGGCGGAAATATCCAGTGCGACGTCGTCGTGAGCACAGTTCCGGCGCCGATGAATATCACGACGAGGATCAGCATAGTCCACGCCGCGGCACGCGTTTCGAAGCTCTGCGAATTCAGAGACAATAGGGCGCCAACGAAAGCCGCCGCGACCAGCGACGGCCCGGCCCAGCCCAGGATGCGTCCCTGAAAAATAACCGATGCAAAGACCTTGTCGTGATAGACGACCGTAAAATCGTTCGGAAGCAAATTGGGGGCGCTGTCCAGAAACAAGCCCAACACGTACCACGGCCACCCCAGCGCGGCGATTACGATCGCTGCCGCGGCCAGAATAGCAAGCGTTGGCCACAATCGGTTTTGCGAGTACGCGATTGCCAGCGCCAAGGCGAGATAGGGGAGCGATCCAATGGCGATTATCGGAAGAAATATTGGAACCGTCGCCAACACGTAGAACGCCAAGCCGACCAGCGCTCCTGCGGTCAACGCAGCGACGAGCAAAGATGGCGGGCGTCTCGCCAGGTCGAGCAGCCAAAGCCCGAGCACCGGGATGGCGACGATGGTCACGAAGTTGGGTGACGAGAAAAGTATCGCGTAAAAGAATGGAATTGGCATGAACGGCAGGGCCACGAACCCGACGATCCAGGCCGCCGTCAATGCAACCGTCGGCGTCTGCGACAGCAGCCGCGCGAGCTTGTAGGTCGATGCAAATATGATCGCGGCAATGAGCAGGTAAACGGCGATCTCTCCGATCCGCAGATCGGAAAACCATGTCAGCGGCCACAAATAGAACAGCAGGCGGGCGTTCTCCGGAAGTTGGATATTCCCGATGCTTTGCAGAAAATTGCTCGTGAACGAAAGCCAGGGCTGCGCCGACAGGAGCTGATTGCGCGAATCGACCAGCACGTACGAGCCGTCATAATGATAGAAAAGCTCCGCGACATTTCGTGCAAAGGCGATGGCGGCACAGACGCAAAATGCCGCAAGGTTGGCGGGGAACACCGGAAAGCTCACACCGCGCGACGTCATCGCCGCCGGTAGACTAGATTGGCGATGCGGCGAAAGATCAGATCGACCAGGGTATGGGCGACCGAAAGCAGATTCTTGAAGGTCAGGGCGTTGGAGCCGCTAGCGCGCCGCTCGATGGACCTGACCGGTACTTCCTTGTAGCTGAACCCTTGGTCGAGCAGCAGGCAGATGATATCAGCCTGGAACCCGAAGCCGCGCGTATTGGGGTGCCAGCGCATCACGTTGTAGCGCAAGTGGACCGCGAGGCCGTTGTAATAGTGCAGACGAAAGCCGCTGATCAGGTTGACCAGGCCGGAATACGCATTGGAGATGAACTGCCGATAGGCGCCCTTGCCTTCGTTCGAGACGTAATAAGGAATGATCATATCGGCCGCGCCGATTTCCCGAAACACCGTCAACATCGTTTCTTTCGGCTCCGCGTCGTCGCCGCAGATCAGCCGGTAGTACTTGCCTTTGCCGACGAAGGCGATGTCCAGATAATTCTGCGCCAATCCGCGATTGATGCGGTTGCTGCGCAGCGTGATGCGATCGTCGGGATGCGCGGCAATATAGTCACTGACCACGTCGCTCGAACCGTCCTTCGAACAATCGTCGACGACAATGATCTCGTAGGCGAGGCTGCCGATTTCGTCGAGCGCCGCGCGCACCGTGTCGACCGTAGAAATGATATGTTCCCGCTCGTTGTAGCAGGACACGAATACCGTCAAATCGAGGGGCGCCGTTAAGCCGGGCGCTACCACGTCGGCTGGCTCGTGCAGCTTCTGCGCCGCCGGCGTCATGATCACGTCAGCAGGAAACAGCATCGTCGTCACAATCAGGCTCCGTTGCCGATTGCGGTGATGCGCACGGCAACCTGCTGGCGGGCGAAGGCCAGATAATCGTATTTGACACCGCGCGCGGTGACGAATTCCTGGAACGCCTTGAATTCGTGCTGCTCCCAGCCCGGATAATTGAAATATTCGTCGAATAGAATGACGGTGCCGTTGGCAAGCCGCGGCGCCAGCAAGTCGAGAATGGTCTTGGTCGAAGTGTAGAGGTCGCAGTCGATATGGACGAAGGCCACCGGACCCGGATGGTCGTTGAGCCACTGCGGCAGGCTCTGGTCGAAGTATCCGCTGTGCAAGGCGACATTGTCCGGTACGCGCGGCAGGCGGCCCTTGACGTCGAACGACTTGCCGCCGAGGCCGAAACCCGACCACGGCTCCGGCAGTCCCTTGAAACTGTCGAAGCCGTGAATGGTGCGGTTGCCAATGTGCCGCGCCATGTAGCGGATCGTGCCGCCAGTGAAAACGCCGAATTCCAGATAGTGGCCGTCGACGGCGACCGCGCGCAGCGAAAAATCGATCAGCTCGCGCTGGTTTTCGAGGCCGAGCGCCCCCGGCATGGCGCTCTCGATATAGTCGACACTGCGTTGCAGCGCGCGTAAGGCACGCTCGCGCACCGGATGAATGCGTCCGGTATCGACCAGTTGATATGCCCCGCAGACGATCTTGTAGAGCAGGTATTTCAGCCGGAAATTGGTGATCAGCATATCGCCGTCGTGTCCCGCCCGCCGGATGCGATCCGACTAGCCGCAAACGCAACAGATCGTCAAGCGGCGACTAGCAAGCGGGCCGAAGCTTAGCCGCTGCGGCAATGCGAGAGCAGATAGTTGTCGACCAGTTTCAAACATCCCGGCAATAGCGCTGTGGCTATGATGGTTGGCACAACGATAGCCAAGAGCTGAAGCACAGTTGCCTTGGCGAATTTCATCGCGCGATCCACGTTGCCGTCGCGCGGCTTTGCCGGTCCATCAGTCATGTTGCTGCCAGCTCAGCAACTTGCGGGCCCCGCCCCATCCCTTCACTGCTCTCAAGCCCGGCGCGATGGCGACGATCTTCGGCGCAAGTTCGTCGAAACGGAACCAGCCGAGCGGATCCGGTTCGTTGCGGCGGTATGTATAGGCCTCGAGAAAGTCGCGGTCGAGCGGACGCGTATCCGGCCCGATCCAGGTCAAAAGATAGGTCGAGCCGTCGCTCCACATGAGGCCGAAATAGCGCCCGATCGTGTCCGGCGCAAACAGTTTGCCGTACGGTGTCGGATCGATGATGCGCGAAGCCTTGCTGAACAGAAAATAATTTAAGCCGGCTTCCCGCAGCCGGTGCTTCGCCAAATCCGGGTTGTCGCCGAGGATATCGTCGAGCCGGCCGGACATTTTGAAGGATATGGAGCTTTCGATCAGGCAGCCCGGCACCATGCAATAGGAATCGACGTTGGTGCTCCAGATCGGCGTGTCCGGCGGCAGCAATTGCGCCGCGGCGTATGCGCCCGGATTGATGGCGCCAAAAGGGTACCCGCTCTCGGCATGTCGATACGCCTCGCCGAGGCTCCACCAGCCGGAGGTGAAGCGCGCCACATTGGCGATCTCGGCCGGGATTCGCCGGCTCCAATGCTGCTTCCCCTCCCATTCGACGACAACGATGAGCAAGAAGGCCATCGGCAGCGCGAGCCAGGCCCAAGAATCGCGGCGACGTCCGTACTGGCGCGTGAGAGCCCAGAGGGTCACGGCGATCCCGAACATGGTTCCGACAGGAACGAAGAAACTGCCGATCCGGAAGAACGAGATCGGCTGCAAACGTCCAACCGTCAACGCGACAACGATGAGCAGACCCAACAAGGCAGCGAACCGCGCGGCGACCGTAGCGGTCAGCGACGCAGCGCGCGCGTCCGGGCCGAGCGCGATGCGGCCGTTTTCGAGCTTGTCCAACACCTTGAGAATGATCGCGGCGATGATTGGGCCGGCCAGAAACGGCCACAGCGCCTCGGCCCGCATGAATTGCCTGAGCTCCTCGAGGGTCCCCCACCCAAATGCCGGCGCCAAGGCCTGGTAATTGTCCCGCTGCCACGCCGTGAAGATGATCATGGGGACGATTCCCCATCGATCGAGACGCGCGAAGTCGGTAAAATACAGCATCGGACCGATCGGCTGATCGCCTGGCAGCCCGGTCTGCAAGTAACCCAAGACATACATAGCAAGCACGGTGCCGGCGATCGCGCCGCCGACGAGCGTGTATGCCAGCACATCGCGCCACTGCCGCCGCGCCAGCGACCAGACCCACAACAGGCCGACATAAAGGCTGATCAGGATGCCGATGACTTGCGTGACGATTGCCGCCGCAATGCCGCTCGATGCCGCCATGACCCGAAATACCCGCGGCGGACCGCAGCGCTCCATGCACAACGCCCACACCGCAAGCACGATCAGCGCGGTGGTCTCTTCGTGGTCCTTCTGAAATTCGCTTTCGCCCCACCCGATGTGGCTGAGCAAATAATATAACAGATAGACCAGAGCGCCGGCCGCCGGCCACAGCGATTGCGGCGCCATGCGCTCCAGCAGCGTCATCATGGCGAGCGCGGCAAAGGCGACGCAGCAGAACGTGGCGAGCGCCGGCGCCTCCGGGTCGGTCAGCAGCATGCTGAGGAAGGCGAGCCCGTTCCCTTTCGAGTAATAATAGTGATACCAGACATCATTGGGCGCGAGGCCGTGATTTTTCAGGACCGCAAGGTAATAGTAGAAGTAATGGGTGTAATAGTCGGTGCCGCCGCCTGGATAGAGCGCGCGCCGCAGCAACAGCCACACCGCGACCGCGATGACGAGCGCAACGCCAATTGCTTGCGGCGATGCGCGACGGCGATGGTCAGCGACGCAATCGCTCGCTGCACGCCATCCGGCCACGGCGCCGGCGCCGAAATGCCGTGCCGAGCAAAGCAAGACCAACAAGCACAAGCCCGCCATCACCGAGCGGTAATACAAATCGAAGACGCCGAGGATCAGCATCACCGCGTGCCAGATGCCGACCCCGATGCCAAAACCGAGCACAGCGCGTTCCGCCGCCGTCAGGGCGAGGCGCTCGCGCGGCGACATGATCAGCGTCGCGATGCCGGCGCCCGGCGCGTAGATCAGCCACGACAGGAGAACGACGAACATGATGCGCAGCGCGTTGTCGGCGACAACGATCAGGCCGGCATCGAAGAAGTGGCGGTGGTAATAGTCGACGCGGTCGAACCACAGGACGATAACGACGAAACTACCGATCAGCGCGGCAACGGCGAGCCATTTCGCCTTGGCAAAACCGGCACGCGGCGCCGATCGCGCGAGCCACGCCGTCATATGCGCGTCAATCCGTAGAAATCGGCCGCACCATTGGATTTGTCCGCGACGAGACCGCCGCTCATTATCCGCCTCTCACCGTCTTTGCGCCCACCGCGTGATCGTGCCGCAATCTCGCTTGGCTGTGCAAGCCGACCGCCGTTCGAGGCTGGAGCAAACAACCCGTCTGCCTCTAATCCGTGGGCACAGCGACACGGCGGCGGTCCCGCAGCGTCAGCCAGACCAATCCGCCGGGCAAGCTCAACAGCGTATTGATCAATCCCAATTCCACCGACAGCACAAGCGCCGCCTCGCGGTCGACGCCCAGCACGCCGAGCAAAGCGACCAGCGAGACTTCGCGCACCCCCCAGCCCGCTACCGAAATGGGCAGCGCGACGACAAGCGCCATGATCGAGCTCACGGCGATCATCGCGATCGGGCCGACGCCGATGCCGAGGCTGCGACCGATGCAATAAGCGGTGAAGCCGGCGCAGGCGCCCGACGCCACGGCGAAGCCAAGCGCGCGCACGCCGGTGCGATTGGTCAGACGCCGCACGTCCTCCGCCATGCCCACCAGCAGATGAACGAACCGCTGGTGGCGCCACCGCCCGAGCAGGCGTTCGACGGGCCCGAGCAGGGCAAGCCCGATCGCGCCAGCGACCAGAATGGCGGCGCCCACGAACCATGCGGTGGTGGCGAGCGGGCTCGATATGGTCGGCAAGGTGGCGAGCGCAAGCGTGATGAAGGCGGCGACCGTAAGCACGCGATCGATCAGAACCGACAGCACGATCTGGCTCAACGAAAGCTCGAACCGGCGCGCCAATAGGATGCGCGCGACGTCGCCGCCGACCGCGCCGATTGGCAGGCAGTTGAAGAAGATGCTGGCATAGAACACCGACTGCACGCTTGCCGCCGACGGCGCCGGTCCGCGCACCAATGGGCAGAGAATCGAGCGCCAGCGCTCGCCGCCGAGAACGATTTGCAAGAGAATGAAACCTGCGGCGGCGCCAAGCAGCCCGCGGTTCTGCGTCGCCACCAGCCGGACAAAGGTCTGTTTATCGATGCCGCGAAAAACGAAAATCAGTGTCGCGGTGGTGAACGCAAAGGAGAATCCCAGCGCCAGCCAGCGGCGATGCGCTTGCGACCGCGTTGTTTTCTGAATCGACAAGAGAACTTGCCTTCGCCCTACGACGCGTGCCGCCCCGGAAGGCGGCTCTTGTGGCAGCTTTGCGGACAGGCCTCAAGGGCTTAATGACCTCGTGCAGCTTTCATGGCAGCGGGCGCCAGCCCTCAAGACGCCGGGCAGCTGAGCAAGGCCGATCGGCCGTTCGATTCCGCCGCCAGATAAAACTGATGGACCTTTGGATCGCCACCGCACCGCCAACTGGCAACGAAGTCCTTGCCGCAGCCGTCCGCCGGGTCACCGATCTTGTTCACATCGACCGCAAACGCGCAGCTCGATTTTGCAGCCTCACAGGCCTGCGCGAGAACTTTCGTCGCATTGCCGAGCTTTACCAGATTGACGCGGGGCGGTTGCTCCGTGAAATCCTTGCAGCTCAGGCCATAGGTCGCTTCCGTGACATGGATCACGCTTGCATTCGGATCGGGTGGGGTCAACCAGTAGTCGAGTAGCTGCATGGTGGCGAAAAACGACGTCGCCACGACAATCAGGCCTCCGGCGACGATGAGCAGGACCCGACCGATGGAGGATCGCACGGCGCTACCCTTGCAGTTCCCGATCGCGTTGCGTTGTGACACATCGGCTGCGCCATGTCACCGCCTTGCGACGCGGGAACAAATGATCGTTTGCTCATTTGCAGCGCCGAACCTTGGCCGGCAAGTTCATCGGGATTATGCGGATTACCGCACGACCGCGGCGACGTCGGACCGTGCGCTTGTCAAACCGCCGACGGCTCGGTAAAACGCCGCGCGATCCACCACGGTCTCCGGTCGACGACCTCTGATCGCCCAACACCGTCGGGTTTTCAATTGCGCTCGTCGGCCGCCGCGCCGGCGGGAGCTTCGACAAGGACGTGAGTAATGGGCCGCCTGCTCGAAATCGTAACGCCGCTGCACAACGCGACCAAGCGCGACTATCTCGCGCGCATGAACGACGACAAAGTTCATTGCATGGTGAAGGCCAAGGAATACGAGTTCGACTATTGGGACGGCGATCGCCGCTACGGCTATGGCGGCTACCGCTTCATCGAAGGCCGCTGGAAGCCGGTAGCGCAGGCTCTGATCGACATCTACGGTCTTAAAGGTGGGTCGAGCGTGCTCGACGTCGGCTGCGGCAAGGCGTTCCTGCTCCACGAGATGAAAAGGATTCTGCCGGAGCTGAAAGTCGCCGGCTTCGACATTTCCCAGCACGGCCTCGCCGACGCCCGCGACGAGATCAAGCCGCATTTGTTCCGCTATCGCGCCCAGGACCGCTACCCGTACGGCGACGGCGCCTTCGATCTGGTGATCTCGCTCGGCTGCCTGCACAATCTGAAACTGTTCGAGCTCGAGACCGCGGTGCAGGAGATCAACCGCGTCGGCAAGAACAAGTACATCATGGTCGAAGGCTACCGGAACGAACTCGAGCAGTTCAATCTCGAATGCTGGGCGCTGACCGCGGAATCGATCCTGCACACCTCGGAGTGGATCTGGCTCTATAATCACTTCGGCTATACCGGCGACTACGAGTTTATTTATTTCGAATAGGCCGTGAGCATGCAGGTCAAGACAGCGAAGGCGGCGATCCTGGCGCAGTCGCGCGCGCCGCTCGTCGTCGACGAGATCGCGCTGCCCGATGTGCTCGGCGTCGGCCAGGTTTTGGTCAAGGTGCTGTACTCGACGATCTGCGGCGCCCAGCTCAACGAGATCGCCGCCGCCAAGGGCCCCGACAAGTTCCTGCCGCATCTGCTCGGCCACGAAGCCTCGGCGCGGGTCGTCGAAATCGGCCCCGGCGTCACCACGGTCAAACCCGACGACACCGTCGTGCTGCACTGGCGGCCGAGCCAAGGCATCCAATGCCAGCCGCCGGCCTACAAGTGGCGCGACAAGAAGCTCAATGCGGGCTGGGTCACCACCTTCAACGAATATGCCGTCGTCTCCGAAAACCGCATGACGGTGATTCCACCGAACTACAATCTGCGCGACGCGCCGCTGCTCGGCTGCGCGGTGACCACGGCAGCCGGCGTCATCAATAACGACGCCAACGTCAAGATCGGCGAATCGGTGGTGATCTTCGGCGTCGGCGGCGTCGGCCTCAATGTCGTGCAGTTCGCCAATCTCGCCGGCGCCAATCCGATCGTCGCCGTCGACCTGGTCGATGCCAAGCTCGACATGGCGCGTGCCCGCGGCGCGACCCATACGCTCAATCCCAACGCCGTCGCCGACGTGGACGCCGCAGTGCGCAAGATCGTCGGCGCAAGCGGCCCCGACAAGGTGATCGAGACCACCGGCGCAAAATCGGTGATCGAGCTTGCGTATAACCTCACCCATGCCGACGGCACCTGTGTGCTGGTCGGCGTGCCGAGCGAGAAGGTGTCGATCTACACGCTGCCGATCCATTTCAACAAGGTTTTGACCGGCTCGCACGGCGGCGATGCGGTGCCGCACGTCGACATCCCGCGGCTGATCCGGATGATCGACGCCGGCCGCCTGTCGTTCGAAGGCCTGATCACCCACGAGTTTCCGCTCGACGAGATCAACGCGGCTCTCGACGTGGTGCGCAGCGGCACCGCCGGCCGCGTGCTGTTGCGAATCGGACAAAGCTGAATGCGGCGCCGCGCATCCTCGCGACGACGACGATACGAGGCCTGAAATGGGCATGGTCGATACCTCGCGTCGCCTTGCCGAGCGTGGCGTTCGCTTGGCGCAGCTTGTTGCCGCACGCGCCGGCAGCTCGGCGGCGGACGCGTTGCGGCGCAAAGCGAACGAACTCGAAATCCGTATCGACGGCCTGCACAAAGGCCTAGAGGTCAAGCCGATTACGGATATTCCCTTTCCCGCCCTCGATCTTGCCATCTGCGACGATCCGATCGTCGCCATCACGGCGGCACCTGAATTTGCAATGGCCACGGCATTTTTCGCCGACAACCCGGTGGCGGCCCGCTCGCTCATTCCGCCCCAGGCGCAAGCGATCCTATACTGCCTTATTCGCAATCAGCGGCCCGACCACGTCTTCGAGATAGGCAGCTACAAGGCCGGCACCACCGAGGCGCTGGCGCGGGCCCTTCACGCCAACGGCAAGGGCGTCGCGCACACCGTCGATCCGTTCCGCGGCGACTACGTTGCCGCGGTGCTCAAAAGCTGGCCGCCGCAACTGTTTCGTCACGTACGGCTGCATTCCATGGATTCGATGGCGTTCTATAAGAACATGGAACGTCAGGGTATTCACCCCGGCATCGTCTTCGTCGACGGCAATCACGACTACGAGTTTGCCGCGTTCGACATTGCGTGCGGCGCCCGTGCCACCACACCGGACGGCTATGTCTTTGTCGACAACGTCGCGCAGCCCGGCCCGTTCTTCGCCGCATGCGACTTCCTCACGACCAATCCGGACTGGCGCGAACTCGGCGGCGCGGCGGCGAACTACGACCGCGGCAAGGCCTTCGACCGCTATCGCCGGACAATTCTGCATACCGACTTCATGGTCCTGCGCGCGCCGACCGCGCACTGCGTCAGCGAGCGGCCGTTCAGTAGTGGACGGGTACGCTGGGGCATCGGCAAGGTCACGGGCGTGCGGCTGAAGCTTGTGCCGCCGACGCAGCCGGGCCGTCTCAGCGTACAGGTCGTGCTGCGCGGCTTCGGCGCCGTGCCGGGGGAGACGACGGGCGGCGCATGCGTCCAGGTCGAGACGGGGACGAGCGAGCTCGCGGTGACACTCACCGAGCCGGCGCAACTTGACGGCCGGTTCGCTTATTTCACCGCCGAACCGTGGTTGATTTGGCATGGTGCCCCGCCACTCAAGCTCAACGCTGAGCCGCAGCTGTACTGACGGGACTGTGGCCGCGGCGCCACGTCCGAACGCACTACCGCGGGCGCCTCGTAAAAAGTCCAAAGCGGGATCAATCGCGGCGTCATCCGCCATGGTGCGACGGCGGCCTTCGTAACCGAAGTTCAGCCTGCTCCGGGCAGAAATGCGACCCCCATGGTCGCCCGAAAATTATAGCCTGGGAGACCGTGCTGGTCGGCAAAGTCCCATAGCGACGTGTTCCAGCTGATGTCGTCGGCCACGACCACGGCATTCGGCGAAAGTTTGCGCATGGCCTGTTCGAACTCAAACATCATGTGGTTGTAGGAGTGATCGGAATCGTGAAAGAATAAGTCGATCGCGTCGAGCCGGTCCACCAGCGGAGGCAATAGTACCTTGGCGTCGCCGACTTCGATGAAGAGCCGATCACGGTAGATGTCTGGCACCAGCCAGCCGGACGACTTGCCTTCCGGAATGACAACCCCATGCAGCTTGCCCGGACGCGTCCACTCCGCGTCGGCGGCATTGAAAATGTGCGGCAGGTCGATCACGTAGAGCCGACCATCCGGCCCATTCTTGGCAAGCGCAAGCATCATAAAGGCGCTGGACAGCCCGTTGCTTACCCCGGTCTGAACGATGATTTTCGGCTTGGTGCCGCGCACTAACCAGTACAAGAATTGGGCATCAACCAAATTCACCCAGCCGGCGACGAATTGCGCCCGATAGCGCTGTCCGAGTTCAGCGAGGTAGTTCTCGACATGGGCCTTACGTCGCATGACCTGGTCGAACCCCGGCACTTGGCTCGCATCCGCCATCGCCTCGCGCAGAATGCGCTGCCAGGTGCGGTTCGGCACGTGGCCGCGTCGGGCACGCCTTTGGAGATCGAGAAAGAGCGGATTGCTCGATCGGCAATCGGAATTGTGGATACGGCCCGCGTAGCAGCGTGCGAGCTCCGGCTCATAATCCGGATGGGCGGTATTGTAGGTTTTCTCCGCGAACATCAACGGCATCGCCCTGAGCGCATCTTGCACGGAGACAGCACGACCGCCGCGCAAAGCCAGTGCACCGGATTCGATCGCGCCGCGGACCGCGCGGTACAGCCGCCGGAGCCGGCGCTTGAGTGTCATCGGCGGAACGCTGGAATCGGTCATTGCCGTCGGTCAACGCTTGGTCATGGCCCAATTCGTTGTGGCCCGACAAGCTATGCTTGTCAAAATCTCTCAGCGGTGCGGTCCGACCCATATAGCCGGCGACAATCCCGGTCGTGCGGCGCGTTCGAACTTCATAGGCCCATGTACGCAGCGAACTCACGATGCGCCGAATATGACCCTCCTGATCGTCTTGTTCGTCTCACGTAACACCGCCCGCAGACGCGGCGGGCGTCCCTGGGCGGTCGAAATCGCCCGCATGATGTCCCGCGCCTCGCGGCGCCGTGTGCGCTTTACCCGCGCCGCGACCTCGGAAAAGCCATGACGGCGCAGCAGCGTTTCGAACTCGCTGTCGGCGCGCGCCCGGTAACGCTTGAGGGCGCGCAAGTAGGCGTCGTCGAATTGGCGCAGCCCTTCCAATATTTCAGGCCATTGCCCGGGACCTGCGGCGGCCGCGTAGTCGGCGGTGCGCTGTCGAGGCAGCACGGTGGAGAACCGTGGCGGAAATAGCTTGGCGTCACGCTCGTAGCAGTCACGGCACGCCGCGATGAAGCGCTGGTAGGTCGCGGTCTGCGGCACGTCTGCGCCACGCAGCGCCGCCATGCACTGCACGGCAAGCTCGACGACGCCAAACGCAAGCGCGAAAAAGCAGAGCTTGATCAGCATCGCCGTGCGCTGCGCCTCGCCGCTTGGCAGGCGGTCGATGCGACGCAGGAACAGGGCGTCGGCCTGGCCCTGATAGCCGCTGCCGCGAAACCCGAGCGGCGCCGCATCGGCGGTTTCGCCGAGCGAGAGGAAGCGGACGAAATCGAAACCCGTCATGTCGAGCAGATCGTGGATATCCTGAAAGCGCTTCTGGCCGCGATACACCTCGCCGAACTCGACTTCGACGATCAGACCGCAGATGCCGCCCGCGAGCGCATCGCGCGCGCCGACCAATATCTCGTATTCGCTTGCCTGCGTGTCGAGGGACAGGAAATCCGGCGGCGGGCACGGCGCGTCGGGCGCTGCGACCAGTCCATCGAGGCGCCGCGTCGCAACCTTGCGTCGCTCCAAGAGCCTGGCACCGTCGGCGCCGAAATCGAAATCAATTCCGAACTTGTTCTGATAGCGGCACGCCAATGCCGGCCCGAATTCGCGCAGCGACGTCAGGCCGGGATTGTTGTAGATGTGCAGCAGCGCCTCGCCGTCGATATCGGCGAGGCAAGCGGCGACGACGATGAGCTCGCCGGGTTGCCCCTTGCGGGCCTGATGGATCGCGGCGATGGCGTCGGCGTCGGCTTCGTAGAGCACCTCGATGAAATCGCCGGCAAAGGCCGGTAGCCGCGGGAAACCGTGATTGCCCCAGCGGCCACCGACGTGATGCAGCACGATTTTGGCATCTGCTGTCATATTCACGCCCGGTCGCGCCACAGTCGCCGCAACCATTTGCGCGTTGGCGCCTCGTAGTACGCGTATAGACCGATTGAAAGCAGCAGCGTCGCCACGATTGTCGCGGTCAGCACGAAGAGATTGAAAGCGGTGCCGCGCTGCGCCGGTGCGCCGAACAGCTTAAAGTCGACCATGAGCACCAGAAAGTGCGTCAGATAAATCGAGTAGCTGGCGTCGCCGAGCAGGAGTGCCGGACGCGACGTCAATAGGCGCGAAAGCACGTTGCGGTAACGCGCGGCGCAAAAGATCAAAAGCGCCGCCGAGGGCGCAAGCGCGAAATTCATGTACATCTTGCGGAAAACGTTCACGCCGACATTGGGGCTGAACTCGAAATAGCCAATGACGAAAAGGCTGACGAAGGCGGCAACGAACGCCGCCGTGCCGAGTGCGTTTTCTAGCGTTGCCGCACTGCGGCCACGCAGTTGTATGTAAAGCTGTGCAATCAGGCTGCCCAGCACGAACTCTCCCATGCGCAAATAGGGCGAAAAGCTCAGCAACCAAAACACGTAGGAATCCTGCGCCGCGAATTCGTCGCGGGGCTGGCGCATTTCGGCGACCGACCCGTAACGCTCGACCGCCCAGGTGTTGAGGTCCAGAGCGCGATCGAACAGGCTCGTGGTCAGCGCCCCCCATAACACGCACCACGCCAGCACCAGCGCAACCGTGAGACGCGGTGAGTGCGAGCGTAGCACCAACCAGGCAACCAGCGGAAAGGTGAGATAGAAAAACCACTCGGTACTGATCGACCAGGTGATCGATGTGCTGCCGCCGACGGCGTAGATCAGCGAGGTGTCGCCGATTGGAACATAAAACCAGCTCTGCAAGGAAAACAGGAAATAGGGCAGTGCGTGGAGCACATCGCGGAACGGCGCCGGATCGCCGAACCAGAAGTCGAAGTGCCGCCTGCTAACCAGCACATAGCCCAGCAGCGTGAGCAGATAGAGCGGATAGAGCCGCGCGAACCGCGCCCACAGATAGGCTGCAATGCCGCGCAGCCGCCCTCCGGTCACCAGGCCGGCGTAGTTATAGTGGATGACAAAACCGCTCAGCACGAAGAACAGCGTCATGCCGAAACCGGAAGCCTGGGTGCACCAATAGGCGACGCTGCCCGGATAGTCGTGGCCTTGCAGCAGGACGGCGACGGCGTGGGCAAACAGGACCGAGAAAGCGGCGAGGAAGCGAAGTCCGGTCAGGCCCGGCACCGCATCGGGATGGATCTTGCTCATCGCCGCGGGGCGAGGAAGGCTTGCGGCATGCGCGGGCCGCGGCGTGGCGAGAGCTTCCATGGCCGGCTATCGATATTCGATCGCGATCAAAATGTTAACTCAAGCTGTGGCGCGAAATTTCACCGCTTGATCATCAGGCCCTGACCGGTCGGCAATTCCAAAATAACCTGGCCGCGCGCGGCAACCCAACGATCGATCGACTCCTTGTGATTTTGAAAGTGCTTCCAGCCGTAGTCGTCGAAGACGACGATGCCGCCCGGCGTGACGCGGTCGAGCAAGAACTCGAGCGCAACGGCCTCGGCGCGCGGCGAATTCAGGTCGAGGTGCAAAAACGCAATCCGCTGCGGCGCAATTTCATGCAGAACGTCGGGCACGACGCCCTTGGTGACCACGACATAGTCCTTGTCGCGAAAGCGGTTGCGCACGAAGCCTTCGATGTCCGCGGCGCGGTAGTCGCGGTCGATCTCCTCGAGATATTGGGGCGCGCCGGGAAAGTCGGCGGCGGACGAATATTGCGGCGCGAACCCGGTGAAGGTGTCGTAGATGTAGAATTTCTTGCCGGCGCCGCGCAGATCAGTCATTTCGGTGACCATCCACGTCATGTCGCCGCGGAATACGCCGCATTCCACGAAGTCGCCGGGCACCGCCATGCTGGTCCGCGCCGCCCAGATCAGCGTGTTGTAGCGCCAGGTGATGCCTTGCGGCGAGCGGTACTGATTCTGGCCGGTCGAGCTGTCGGCCTGCTTGAGCGCCGCCTGGAAGCCCGGCTCGGCAAGAAATCCGGCCGTCTTGTCGAGCGTCAGGAGCCGGTCGCCCCAGAACACGTTCTGATGATACGGCCGCACAACGTTGGAGAGGACGAAATCGAAAATTCGCGCCACCGATTTTCGCGTGCGCACCTTGAAGCGTACGAAATTGCGGATCTTGCGCGACAGTGTTTCCTGTTGCGAGGGAGGATTTTGCACCGTCATCGTCTAGCGGCTCGTGGCGTCGACGCAGGCTGCAGTGGCGCCTTCAGGCATGGCTGGGGCTTGCGATCCTGTCTTTGGCGATCGTCGCGACCCGCGCAACGACTTCCCACACGTCCGGCACTTCGAGCCCGTAATGCACGCGGAGCCGGCTTGAATCAAGCGTCGTATGTTGCGGGGTCGATCCCTCCGGCAGCCCGGCCGTCGCCGCGCTCGTTTCTCTGACCAAGGCCGGATCGGCGTCCAGATAAGCGGCAAGGAAACGGCCGATATCCGCATAGGTGACATCGCGCGGTCCGGTGAGCTGAAAAATGCCGCCGGCGCGATCCTCCAGCAAGGCGATGATCGCGTCGCAGACCAGATCCGTCGGGGTCGGCGCCAGCGCGAGATCGTTGAAGACGCGGATCGGCTTGCCGGCGGCAAGCTCCCTCATCCAACCGGCGATCAACGGCATGCCGTCGGACACGACTTTGGCGAGGCGCAATATGGCGACCGGCGCGCCGCGTTCCGTGTACCGCATGAGCGCGGCTTCGGCGCGTGCCTTCTGCCGACCGTATTCGCACACCGGCGAATGCGGCGCGTCGGCGCGCTGGTGCGGCGTGCGGCCGTCGAATACCTTGTCGGTGGAGAGAAACAGCACCGCGATATCGCGGGCCAAAAGTTTCTCGACCAACGCCAAAGTCTGCACCACGTTGATATGGGCCGAGCCTTGCGGATCGTCGGCACAAGCCGAAAGCCGCGCGACCGCCGCGCACAGGCACGCGGCTTTGGTGCCCGGCGGCGGTCCCCAGTCATCGAGCGGCGCGGCCAGATCGAGCAACGGCCGATCCGGCGCGACGCGATCGTTGCGCCGCGTCGTCGCCGCGACCGCCAAGCCTTGCGCTCGCATGGCATCGGCCGTCGCCGCGCCGATTTCGGAGTCACCGCCGACGATGAGGAGCATCCATCAGCTCTCGATCATGCCGCCTATCGGCTGTCCCATTGGGTCGCACTGGGGCTAGGGATCAGGCCACTTTATCTTTAACTTTCAATGACTTGGATACACGAGCTGCAATCTGCGCGGGGGCCAGTCCATAGACTTCGAACAGCTCTTCCTGCAGGCCGTATTTGTGCGGGAAGGCGTCGGGCAGGCCGATGCGCACCAGCGGCGGCAAGCTCGTGCCGAGCTTTTCCACCAGCACGTCGGTCACCGCGCTGCCGAAGCCGCCGATCACGGTGCCCTCTTCCACGGTCGCGACCAGCTCGGCGTCGCCGCAGAAATCCAGCACTGCTTCTTCGTCGAGCGGCTTGACGGTATGGAAATGCACCACCGCGACGTCGTGGCCGTCCTTGGCCAGGAGGTCTGCCGCGATGAGGCAATTGGCGGTCATGACGCCGGTCGCCAGCAGCACCACCGCGCGCCGCGAGCGCGACCGCCGCATCGGGATCGCCTTGCCGATGGCAAAGCTGTTCTCGTCGCGGCTGACCACCGGATCGCCGCCCTTGGCGAGCCGGATGTAGATCGGGTTCGGCCACGCCAGCGTGGCGTTCATCAGTCGCACCATCTCCTTGGCGTCGCACACTGCCGTCACCGTCATGTTCGGCAACGCGCGCATGATGGCGATGTCCTCGATGGCGAGATGGGTCGGGCCGAGCGGCGCGTAGACGAGCCCGCCGCCGTTGCCGATCAGGCGCACCGGCAATTCGTGCAGGCACAGGTCGACCGCCACCTGCTCGTAGCAGCGCCGCGTGATAAAGGTCGCGATAGTGTTGACGAAAGGCATGTAGCCTTCCATGGCGAAACCCGCCGCCATGCCGATGACGTTGGCTTCGGTGATGCCCTCCATGTACCAGCGCTCGGGCATCTCCTTCTTCATGTCAGCGAGCAGTCCCGGACTCAAGTCGGAGCCGATGAACAGCACGCGCTTGTCGCGCTTGGCGAGGTCATAGATCATGTTGAGGCAGGTCTGACGCATGCGTCACTCCAAGGCGGCGTACAGCTTGGTCACCACGTCGTTGGCGATCTTCGATTTGTGATGCCAGTTGGCGTCGTTCTCGGCGAACGCGATGCCCTTGCCCTTGACGGTATGACAGATGATGGCGCTCGGCCTGTCGGTGGCGAGCGGCAAGCGCTGGAAGGCCTTGCGCAGCGCCCCGACATCGTGGCCGTCGACCTCGACGGCGGCGAAGTTGAAGGCGCGCCATTTATCGAGCAGCGGCTCGAGATCCTGAATCTCCCGGGTCGGGCCAGCCGATTGGATCTTGTTGTAATCGATAACGGCGGTGAGGTTGGAAAGCCTGTGCTTGCCGGCGCAGAGCGCGGCTTCCCACACTGAGCCTTCGTTGATCTCGCCATCGCCCATGACGATGATGACGCGGGTGTCGCGCTTTTCGATGCGCGCTGCGAGCGCCATGCCGACGCCGTAGGAGAGGCCGTGACCGAGCGCGCCGGTCGAAGCCTCGACGCCGGGAACTTTGGCGGCTTCCGGATGGCCGCCGAGAATGGAATCGCGGCGGCAAAACGTGTCGAGCGTCTCCAATGGAAAGAAACCCTTGTCGGCAAGCACGACGTATTGGGCGATGCAGCCGTGACCCTTGCTGAGGATCATGCGGTCGCGTCCCGGCCATTTCGGCTCAGCGGCGCGATAGCGCAGCACGTCGTCGTAGAGCACGCGCATGATTTCGATGAGCGACATCGAGGAGCCGACATGGCCGCGCTCGCCGCCGTGCAGCGTGCGCACCGCGAGACGCCGCAGATATTTCGATCGTTCGTCGAGTGGCGGCGTCGCGAGGTTGAGCACCGGCGCGGCCTGCGGCCCTGCCATCCCTACGCCTCCACCTTGTCCGGCAGGGCCGCAGCGAAGGCCTGAGCGTGCGCGAGTTGCCGCGCCTTGACCGCGTGCCAACTGCCGGTCTCGCCGGCCTCGACGCGCCGCTGCCAGCGCTCGGGGATGAACTCGTTGAGCAGGATGAGCACCCAGCGCAAGCCGAACAGCGGCAGGTATGCGGACAAACGGGGCACGAACGCCGGATCGCCGCCGTAGAGCCGCTGCGCGGCCTCGCGGAACCTGCGCCGTTGCGGCGACGCAAGCGGCCGGCCGGGATGCAGCAGGATATCGGCAGTGAGTTTCACGGGATCGTCCCAGCCAAAGTACTCGAAATCGACGAACGCGAGCGATCCGTCCGGCCGTCGCAAGCTGTTGTGAAAGCCGAAATCGGACGGAACGAGGCTGCGCCATTCCTGCGGGAGATCGACGTCAAATGCAAGGCCGGCCGCCGCCATCGCACGGCGCGCTTGCGCGACTTCGGCGGCCAACCGCGCGGCAATAGAATTTTCAATGAAATCAATAAGTTCTGATTCTCTACCGGCAACGGCGCGCAGCCGTGTCAGGCGCCCCGTTATCTGCCGTTCGATCTCGGCGCCGCAGAGGCACGCCTCCGCCGCCGGCGGCTGTTCGGCGGCCCACGGCGTGGTGCGGAGCGCGTGGAGGGCGGCGAGAAAGCCGACTGCGGCATCGATGTCGGCGTCGCCGATGTCAGCGACATCGCCGCCGTCGATCCAGCTCAACAGCGCGTAGCCACGTTCGCCGTCCACACCCAGCACCCGCGGCACCGTATCGATGCGGCAGCGCTCCATCAGCCGCAATGCGCCGACCTCGGTCGCAAGCCGGTCCCGCGGGTCGTCGTGACGCGACGGATATTGCTTGAGCGCAAAAGCGCGGTCACCGCTCTCTACGCGCCAGATGCGACTGTTGCGGCCGCCGGTGACAAGCCGACTGACCGCGACCGCATCGCCAAGGAGCGTGCGCGCCACCGCGGTCGCCTGTGCCAGCGCGCCGTCCTCGGTGCTCAACGACCCGCTCCGCCAAATACCTGCCGTTCGATGTCGCGCCAGCTCGCGCAACGAATGTGGCAGCCAGCCGCCGCCGGAGCCGCATCGGCAAACAGGATGCGCTCGACGCGCGGTGGGAAGTCCGGATCGGTCAGCACCTCTTCGAGATCGTCGATAAAGTGCGTCAGCGACAGCGCCGCGATCCGCTTGAGTTTGTCGGCGCGTGTGCTCTCGAAATAGACGTCTTGCCGTGCGATGCCGTAGTCGCCGCCGAACAGCCCCTGCCTCGCCATCCAATCGAGCGCTGCCGTCCGCAAGTTGACGCGGTCAGGATCGAAATGGCCGTATTCGGTCTTGTGGCTGACAACAACGACGGCGGAGCCTTCGACGCGGGCGCGGCGCAGAAACGGCGAGACACCGGCGACCAGCTTCGCTTCGCCGATGCCCTTGCCATAGACCTGGCCTTGCAGCCGCTGCCAAGCGAGTTCGCCGTCGGGCAGCAGGCGGATGACGTCGCGTACCGCCTGCTTGCTGCCGGTGAAATCGGCGCCGATCAGACCGCCGCGCTTGGCGGCAGCACAGAACACATCGTCATAGCTGATGAGAGTGTTGTCGAAGTCGATGCCGATCCGCAGAGGTGATGCCATGGCCAAGGGCGCAAAGCTCCTCGAGCGATCTTTAAGCGAACGGCGGACGCTCGGCCTTGGACCAATCCAGCGCCCGGACGCCGATCCACCGTGCCGCATCGGCGACGCTGGCAAAGCCCTCGATGCGTTCCGGCTCGGTGTTGGGGTGGGTGACGCGGACGTAGTAGCCCGAGCCGTCGCGGGCTTCGCAGATGGCGAATTCGCGCGCCTCTCCGCTCGACCTTCGCTGGAAGTCCTGACCTTCCCAGGCCGGACCCGTGCATAGCGCAAACAGATAATGCGCCATGGGGGAAAAGCCGGTGTGAACGACCTCGTCGTTCATGGAAAATACGAACACGTGCTCGAAATATTTTTGCAGCAATGCCTTGAGCTCGCTGCTGGTTTTGCAATTGATATGGCCGGCCTTGCTCGGCGGCGAGGCGTAGGTCTGCGACTCGAGCGACGGGGTACCGATCATTAGCACGCCGTTCTCGGCGAGCGAGCTGCACAGATTGGCAAGGTAGGCGTGCTCGTTGCTCGGCGAGATATGCTCGAGAACGTCGAGGCTGAACAGCGCATCGTGCTTGCGCGGCAGCGGGCCGGAGACGATGTCGTGGACTTCGGCCTTCAACGGCCAGCGCTCGTCGCGGCGGCTGCGCACGTCCTGGATGAACAGCGGATCGAAATCGTAGACCGTGACGTCGGGTATCTCCTGCAGCACGACGCGGGTGCCGAAGGCGTCCCCGCAGCCGACCTCGCCGACGCTGCGGGAGCCCGCCAGCATCTTGGCCACGAACTTGTAGCGGGCGAGCAGGAAGGTGAGCCGGCGCGGATCGTCGTACCAGACCTGGTTGGTCATCAGCCCGAGCGA
>Ga0335081_10001764_pt1 | contig 34411 bp, 26 predicted proteins | sample Lox_Sample_35_FD_206713 | JGI IMG/M metagenome (GOLD analysis project Ga0335081, IMG submission 206713) | Soil microbial communities from Loxahatchee National Wildlife Refuge, Florida, United States - Lox_Sample_3.5 | ecosystem: Environmental > Terrestrial > Soil > Wetlands | place: USA...
AAGGGGTTTCCGGCCAGCTGAATGGGAGAGGCCCCGTAGATGTAGTTCGGCGGATTGAAGACGCTGACGATCGGCGCTCCGGTCGAAGTGAAGGCCACAGGCCCCGTCGTCAGTTCGGAAGTTAGGCCGGAGTAGCCTTGGATGCTGATCCGCTCGTTCGAGAATTCCCCACCCGCGATGGCCGTATGGCGGATCGTCCCCGTGGCGAACTGGAACGTAGCTTGCGGCTGGTCATTGATGACGTCCACCGGCTCATAGCGGCTTTGCGCGTTCAGCTGGACGTAACCCGAGAAGAAGGTCAGCGTCGAGCAATAAGGTGCTGTAGCGCCGCTGCAGCTTGGATTCTCTGGGATCGTGCCGATGTAGTTTAGGAGGGAATGACTCGCTCGGAACTTGTTCTCAAGCGTTATGTGATCGCTGACATTCCATTGGGCGTCTAGCGTTCCCATATCCTGCGAGGACTTAGTGAAATCTCGATTGATCGCGCCATAGAATGTGTTGCGCGGTACCAGACCATCCTCAGTCACCGGCTCGCGTGTGACTTGGTTGCTCGGCACACCAAAGTCCGGCAGGCCCCACATGTACGTGTGCGAATAGTTCGCGGTCAGCTTAAAGTTGTCGGTCGGATGATAGGTCAAGGCGCCGGCAATGCCCCATCGGTTGTCGGTCGTGAAGTCGCGCCCGGCGACATCGGCGTACTGGACCATGCCGTTGAGACGCACGTCCAGCACCTTGTTAACCGCATGGTTGATGTCGACGGTCCCGCGTTTCGTGGAGTCGTTGAAACCGCCTTCGCTCTCGAAGTGATAGAAGTCGACGTCCTGGGCTTCCTTGGTGACAATGTTGAGCGCACCGCCGGTGGTGCCGCGCCCGGCGAACGAAGAGGCCGGCCCCCGTAGGATCTCGACCTGCTCGTCGTCGAAGTTCTCGCGAATGCTGACGCCTGGATCCCGAACGCCGTCAACGAATACGTCGTTGCGCGCATCATAGCCGCGGATGAAGAAGCGGTCACCGAAGGCGTTTCCGCCTTCGCCTGATCCTAAGGTCACACCAGCCGTTGACCGCAAGACATCACGGAGAGTCGTCGCACTCTTATCTTCGAGGGCTTGCTGCGTAAGAATCGTCTCCGTCCTAGGCGTGTTAAGGACCGGCTCGGTGAACTTGGTCGAGGACAGGCGGTCGGCCTTGTAGGGCGCTTCCGGGTCTGCATAGGGGTCTATGTCGTGAGCATTCACCGTGACCGATTGTTCCGTCGGGGAAAGATTCAACGTCGCCACATCTGGGCTTGTGAAGCGGGAACTCAGGCTCGTCCCATCAAGCAAGTGCCAAAGTGCTTGTTCATTTGTGTAATCGCCAGTGACACCTGGTGACTGCACTCCTCCGATGCCGGAGTTGGCCAACACTATATGTAGTCCGCTTGCCCTCTCGAAAGTCGGCAGGATGTCCGCCAACCGGCCAGCGGGGACTTCGAAGTGATGAACAGGCGGGGAGGCTTGTGGCTGCGCTGGATTGGTCTTTGTACCAGCGGGCGCTCGCTGGGCCTGAGCCAAGGCTACCTTCTGGCCACCCAGAGCTGTATAAGCAACCAGTGTGCCCATGGCTACCCATTTGTATGTGACAGGCCAGTTTCCATGGCTAGTTTCCGCTTTCTGCTGCTTCTTTATGCTCTTCCTCATCCTCGGTATCCTCCGGCAAAAGATTGAAAATCCAGTGCACGCGCAGAATCACCACTACGACTCGATTAAATGTGGAGCCTTGTCAGGGCACGGAGTGGTGACGCGGAATCCGGCCCCAGCCAGCGATTTATTCTTGATAGCCCTTGGCTGCTTGCCGGTATACTGAGGCGGTCGTCAGCCTTTGGGTTGTCGATTTACGGTCCCCACGAGTCCTTCGCCAAAGGTTTCGTCGTGGGGACCGTTCCTTAAAAAAGATGTCTAAATAACTTCGGTCCTTCCTGCCTGCTTAATTTCCAGCTTTTAGCTTCCCGCCACAGTTACTTGCGACAATGTCGCATCTACAGAAATAAAAAAAACGGACGGCCTTCTATCTCGCCGTTTTTCGGCAGCGCTTACATAGTCCGCCCACTTCCAGCCGCGCAACGCGAATCAGGAAATCACCCTGTCGAGCTATCTCCTGTTTAAGCCTGTCGAAGGACGGGCTCGTATACTCCATAACTGCTTTACAGCGGAAGCATGTCATGTGGCAGTGGTCGCGATCGGTCTTGGCTTCGTAATAGTGTTTCTCTCCCTCGACATGCATCAGGTCAAGTTCGTCGATCAAGCCTCGGTCTTTCAGCAGGTTAATGGTTCGATAAACTGTGGCACGGTCGATGCTGGGATCTTCTTTCTTCGCGATCTCTAACAACTTGGCCGCATCAAGATGGCGAGCTGAATCCTGAATAATGCCGACCAGAAGTCGTCTCTGAGCCGTAATCCGGACGCCACGGGCAGTCAATTCATCCATGAGGGAAGGGCGTGTAATCGAGGTATCGTTCTTCGATCTCCCCAGTTGCGACTCGGTCGCAATTAATGCCCCCACCACCATCCTGATGCTCCTTCCTCCCATTTTCTTCCTGCGACCAGTTGCAACTCTGTTACAAGTGGAAGTCAGATTTGACTGTATTTGGAGGCCTCTGTCAAGCAGGAATAAGGATATATATCGAATGACGACGCGTTGAGTCGTACGCTGCGGTCCTCTGCTATACGATCGGGAAGTATTCGCGAGAATCGCAAGGTCAGGGACTATGGCAGCGGAGCGGATTGGCAAGTGCAAAAGTAAGATGTTTGCGTAGCCCGCTAGATCGAACGTGGCATGTTTCCCATAGGTCGATTCGCAGCGACATTTTGCTCTTTCAAGAATCCTCGTTGCATCCATGTGCTTCGTGGCAAAAACTGCCACCAACAAGTTCGCTAATTGTTCGTTTTGTCGGAACTGATGCGATTTTCGCGTATATACTTTTTCATTGGAGGCGCGATTCGTGCTTGTGTCGGCAATGGTCACCCGGTTTCCGCCTTCGGAAGTTGCCGCAAAGATCGCCGTCTCCCTCGGCATCGGGCTCCTGGTAGGCATTGAGAGAGAATGGTCCAACAAAGATCTAGGCGCAAGAACGTTCGCGCTGACCGCTCTTCTGGGTACTCTCGCCGTTTTGTTTGCTCCCTCGATCACCGCCATTTCCTTCGTCGGAGTATTGATCATCGTCGGTATCGCAAACGTTCGTAGTTTGCTCGTGGACCGAACTCTGGAAGCAACAACTTCTGCGGCGTTGCTGGTCACGTTCGTCTTGGGAGCCTTAGCCGGGCAGGGTCATTTGTTCACTCCGGTCGCTTCGGCCGTCGTGATGACGATGCTGCTTGCCTGGAAAGTGGAATTGCACCGATTTGCCGGGGGACTGCAGCCGCAGGAAATCCGCAGTGCCGTATTGTTGGGACTTCTCGGCCTGGTTGTCTATCCGCTTCTGCCCGACCGATTCGTTGACAGGTGGGAGCTAATCAATCCGCGACAACTGTGGTTGACCGTCATCGTCATCGCCGGCGTCGGGTTCGTGAACTATGTCCTGCTAAAAATCTACGGCTCTCGTGGTCTGTATTTGAGCGGTTTTCTGGGAGGATTTGTAAATAGCAGCGCCGCTGCGCTCGAATTGGCAAAGACGATGGTGGGGAGCGAAGTGTCGTCGGGCACAGCGACGGCCGCTCTCCTGCTGACCGTCGTAGCGATGTTTGCTCGGAACCTGCTCATTGTTGCGCTATTATCGCCGTCGGCAGTTCCCCCTGCCGCAGCTCCTTTGGTCGTAATGGCTGTATTGGCCCTCATTTTTGTCCGCCGCGAACGAGCCAGCAGCGATGTCACCCCCGGTGAAATCCATCTCGAATCGCCGGTGTCTCTGATCCGCGTGCTGACTTTCGCTGGCCTCTTTGTCCTTATTCAGGTTGTTTCAACTCTGGGCCAACGATACTTGGGAAAGATCGGGTTCCTAGGAGTGAGCGTTCTGGGTGGTCTTGTGAGCAGCGCTAGTACGTCCGCCGCCGCCGCTAATATGGTTGGTCACGGGCGAATGAGGCCGCAGCTGGCTGGCGAGGGCGTGGTACTGGCGTCGATCGCGAGCGCGCTCGTGAACCTGCCGATCATTCGTCGCAGCATTAAAGATCCGGCGCTTTCGCGGCGACTGATCGCACTGACTAGCGTCCTTTGCGTGGTTGGTATCGTGATTCTAGTGCTGCAGGACTATTTTCCGATGTTCAGAAAATAGAATGAGTTCCCGGCGCGGGCCATCGCACTGTCGCCGCAAACGTGAACTGTCGCGACAGACTGGCGCGAAGCGTCACCCCTCCTGCTCGACATTGATCCGTTCGCATCGTAGAGGATCGGAAGCGGAAAATCACGGGAATAGCAACCTCTCGATCCTCTATCGACACCCATGCTTTCGCCGCCGACCGTATTGGAGTTGGGCGTCGACACCTGTTACGTTAAATCGAAAACGAAGCATGGCCGCACTGACGCCATATTCGGAACAGGCGTCGTCGGGGGATTTCCCCATGCGCCGTATCAGCATCAGAGCTTCCCGCGGAAGCAACAAACAGCCCGAAAACCAATTGGCCTCTTCTTCCTGCTCCTCGTTGTGAGTGCGAAGCGCCATTTCGCTGCTTGGGCTCATGAACATCATGGACGGCTCGTGTCCGAGAATTATGTGCGCAATTTCATGTGCGAGACTGCTGTTCAGACGCGTGCGTGCGTGAGAGGAATTGACCACGATCAAGTGGCTCTTGCCGTCAGTGACGGTAATCGCCGACCAGCAGTCGCGATGATCCGTATTGAGCCGCTGACGCACGTCGTCAGCCAAGTCGGGCAATTCCCCCGGATTTAGGACCGGCACGCCAAGAAGATCGGCGAACCGAAAGGGGTCAAGCGGTGAGCTGGCCGGCAGGCTGAGCTTCTCCCGCACCCGGAGCGATGTCCGCTCGGCCCATGTTTTAAAGCCACGCCGAAACATCGACCTGACGCTTCTGCGCGCGGCGCCCCAACTCGCGATGAGCCACGACGATTAATTTCGCCAAGTCCGAAGCGGCGGCCTCCGTCAATGTTTGGTCTGCTCGCGGATGAAACGCGACCACCGGCGTTTCGGTCGAGGCGGGAATGTTCGGGACGGTGATATCGAGAATGTCAGCGGGATTGACCTGCAGCCAGGAACACATTTTTTGAAAGGTGGCGATGTCCGGAAGTCGTCCACCTTCAACACGGGTAAGGGTCGCGGCACTGATACCGATGTCTTTCGCAACTTCTCGAACTCCACGGCCACCTCTTCGTTCCCTAAGCATTGCCCCCAGGCGAAGAAGGGTCATTTACACCTCCCGTTTCATTCATGCGTTTTAGTTTGACATATGATCTGGCGTCACTTTACACTGTTTCACGGGTGAGGATAGAACCTCATTCAAGTAAAATCAAGTACGGGATTCCCTGTAGGCACTGACTGGTACAGGCGGAACCGCCCGGAGCGAGCCCTCCAGAGCGACAATCGCGACAGCCAGGAGATGTCGGCAGAGATCGATGCCGTATCTGAGAAATGGGGGCCTTGATGGCTCGAAAAATCTTTTTCAGCTTCCACTATGAACGTGACTCATGGCGCGCCGGCCAGGTACGGAACTGCAACGTAGTTTCTGATGAGGATGAATACGGGTTTATCGACGCAGCCGAATGGGAATCGATCAAGAAAAAAGGCGATGCCGAAATCGAACGATGGATTGACGGTCAGCTCAAGAATACGAGCGTCACGGCCGTTCTTATCGGTGCCGAGACGGCAGATCGCGAATGGGTACAGCATGAAATTGAAAGGAGCTGGAATCGCGGTAACGGGATTGTCGGCATTCGAATTCACAACATCAAGGACAAAGACAAGAAAACGGATACGTCCGGCCGCAACCCGCTGGATAGCTTTAAGCTGGCTGATGGCACATTGCTCTCCGGCGTATGCAAAACCTACGACTGGGTAGTTGATGACGGCAGGGAGAATCTTGGCAAGTGGGCCGATGAAGCTGCGGATATCCGGGCGGAATACGGAGCCGATGAGAAAATAGTCGGGGCCGCCGGACAGAACCGACAAGCCAGCAAGGCGCGCGTCGTATCCTCCTCTTCGGCTGGTTTCGCGCCGCGGGCACCGTGGTCTTCTGCTTATGTTGAGAGAAAGCGATGAACGCTGGCTACACGATGTCCATCCCGCTCTTGTGGCGGACGGCAACGGAATCGTGGTAACGATCAGATTTAGAGCGAGCTACAACGGGCAAGCCAATCGCTTCGCGATTCTAGACGATTCCGCGGCGGCCGAACCTGGCGGGCTGATACTTGCCGGCGAATTCGACGTTAGGATCGAAGAACGGGATAACAAGTCGGACTCACGCTTGCCGGCGCTCTACGTTACAAAAATAGATCCGGTTCCTGATCGCCACTTTAGCCAGGGCGACAAGAGCGCGTGCCTTTGCAGTCCTCTCGAAGAAGATGAATTTCTTGAACCTGAATTTCAATTCAGGCTCTATGTCGAGCAACTAATCATTCCGTTTCTGTACGGCCAGATGTTTTATTCGTCTCATGGACGCTGGCCCTGGAGGGAATACGCGCACGGGGGCACCGGGCTGCTGGAGGCGTATGCCTCGGTCTCGGACGATAGTCGCGCGGAAGAGTGTCTGCGCAAATTGGAAAGAGACGGTAACTGGGCGAGAATAAAGTCAGCGCTTCTCCAAGAACCGTACATGAAGGGGCATACCCAGTGCTTCTGCCCGGCCATGGATCAAATCCGGAGATGCCATCCTGGCGCATTGTCGGGCGCACTGCTGCTGCAGCGGCATCTTCGGGCACGCGGAATTTCCATCACTTGAGGTGACGACCGGCGATGTTTCGCGCGACTCGTGACGACACACTCATAAAGACGGTCGAGGCGCGCTATGGGATAGACCTCCATGCGCGCGGCGATACGAAGCTGGGAAATCTTCTCGAAAAGAGGGGGTTCGATTCCCTGACCCAGCTCCTCAGGGCATACCGCGGCGAGCTCACCACGCACTCCAGCAAACGCCGGGTATACCTGAGCTTTCATGTCGAGGATCTGGCTCAAGTCCGGGGATTTCGACTGATGGCCCGCGCCCCGAACCTGGAAATAGATTTCCACGATGGCAGCCTTCGGGACGTGATAAACAGCACCCGGGGGACCTATATAAAGCAGCAGATTCGCGCGATCATCCAGAGAGCATCCGTCGTTGTCTGCCTCATCGGAAACGGCACGGCCTGGCGCGACTGGGTCGAATGGGAGTTAAACACAGCGTTCGAGTTGGGAAAAGGAATCTGCGGCATTCGCTTGAAGGAATCGCGGGGCAGGGCGCCGCAATTGCTCAACGATATCGATGCCCCGATCGCGCGATGGGGAGATACGAGAGACCTTGTTGCGGTTATAGAGTGCGCGGCGGCACGGCGCTGCTGAAAGAAAGGCATAGAACGAGCGTGCGACCCGATCCTATCGATTCGTTTGTCGAAACATACGTTCAGGCGTTGCACGACCAAAATGCCGCGATTTTCGCGGGGGCGGGGCTTTCCATTCCGGCAGGTCTCGTTAACTGGAAAGACTTGCTTCGGGACGTTGTGAGTGATGTAGGGCTTGATGTCGATAAAGAAAGCGATTTGATCGCGGCGGCGCAGTTTCATGTCAACGAGCGAAGGGGCAGGCACAAGATTAACCAGGCCCTGATCCATGAATTCGCGGTACGGTCAAAACCCACCGAGAATCATAAATTACTGGCATCGCTCCCCATCAAAACCTATTGGACGACGAATTACGATTCGCTTATCGAGGATTCACTTAAAGCGTATGCGAAAATGCCCGACATTAAGACAACCGTGGAAAATCTCGCGATCACGGTTCCAAGACGCGACGCGGTTGTTTACAAAATGCACGGCGATGTCTCGCAGCCGGACAAGGCAGTCGTTACCAAAGATGATTACGAATCCTATGAGTCCCACCGGCATCTTTTCTCAACGGCGCTGCGCGGTGATCTGGTCTCGAAAACATTTCTCTTTATCGGATTCAGTTTCAATGATCCCAACCTGAACTACGTCCTGAGCAGGATACGCGTGCTTCTCGGCGAAAACCGGCGGGAGCACCACTGTCTGCTGCGGCGGGTCAAGCGCACTGACTTCGGGAGCGTTGCGGAATATCGCTATGCGTCCGTAAAACAAGAGCTTCAGGTTAACGACCTGAGGCGTTACGGCATCATGGGTTTGCTTGTAGATGACTATAGGCAGTACACAGATGTCTTGCGGCGTATTTATTACCGATACGCTCTTGGACGGGTTTTCGTCTCTGGTAGCGCCGCGACATACGATCCCTGGCCCGAACAGAAAGCGCACCAATTGATTGAGGGTTTGTCTGAGGCGCTGATGGGCGCTGGCTTTGGCATTGTTTCTGGTTTCGGTTTAGGCGTCGGGCCCTACGTTCTGAACGGCATCCTTCGCGAGCTGTACGATGAAGGCACGCGGCTACTGGACGACCGAATCGTATTGCGCCCTTTTCCGATTGCCATACGCGACGCGGTCGAGCGCAGGCGACGATGGACGGAATACCGGAAGGACATGCTTGCACAGGCCGGCGTTGCGTTATTCCTCTTTGGCAATAAGACAGGGCCGGGGAGCGGGATTTCTCCGGCGGACGGAATGGAAGAAGAGTTTCGGCTGGCGGTCGCAAACAGGCTTTTTGTCGTTCCGGTCGGATGCACCGGAAGCACGGCCGCGACCCTGCACCAACGGGTCCTAAAGGATTTCAACGATTACTATCCCTCGGCCGGTTACAGGCGCCTGTTCGAAGCGCTGGCGCAGCCAGGGACACCACGGCAAGTGACCTTGCGCGTTCTTACACTCATAAATAAAATTCGCAACGAGCACTAAAGCAGCGGACCAAATCTTGTATTAAGCGTGTTGTCGTCCGGGTTGAACGAGGAGACGGGATGGCTGAGAGAATAACGCTCTTGCTAGGTGCCGGTGCGAGTCGCGCGGTGTCTTACGCCAGCAAGAGGCCGATTCGATCTCCGCTCGATTCCGATTTTTTTGAGCTTCTCCAAAAGGTCGAGGCAAAAGACAGAGACGAGACGGCCGTTTCAGAGCTGATTCAGTGGATACTAGCGGCACACAGTCCTGTATGGAACTCGATGGAGCGCACTTTCTACACGCTAAACCTGAGAGCGCAAATGCAAGAAGTGCTGTTTCCCGCCGAACATCTTGAAACCAGTGTCAAGAGATTGCTCAGCTGCTTCACAGGGGCTGTTGACACGCTCCTGCGCAAGGCGCACAGCACCGCAGCGCGCAAGCACCATATCAAAATGCTGGAGAGACTTAAGTCCTCAGATACGGTCGTCACCTTTAACTACGATTTGGTTGTTGAACGATCTTTAAAAAACCTGCCGGACATACCCCCTTTCGGTGACTGGATTTATGGATTTTCGCCGAGGCCGGCTGGCGCAGAAAAGATACCCGGACTTTACAAATTGTATGGAAGCCCGCAGAAATATCGGGCTACCCAACAAGGTCGTGAAGGCCAATACCGAAATGGTAGAGCTAAGGGTGATTAGATGCCCAGGTTGAAGCTCAATCCGTCCGAAATGGTTTCGGGGAGAAGAAATGCATTGGTTGATTCCGGCGTTATCAGACGCGCAACTTCGTCCTGCCCCATTACGACTCGGAACCACTGTTCTCGCTCGGACATGACCCGATACTGCCTTTCGTCGGCGGTTCCAGCCAAATACGGCAGATAGACTGCAATCGGGTGACGGCCTTCAGCCTTACATCCAAGGCGGTCAATGCGCCCCGTCCGCTGTTCGATGGTGCTTGGGTTCCACGCGAGATCGTGGTGAATAACGTGACGGCAGAATCGTTGAAGGTCAACACCTTCTCCCATCACCTCGCTGCAAACAAGAATGTCGGGGAAAAACGGTGTATTGAAAGCGCGCATAAGGCGGGATCGGGCATCGCGCTTGGTCTTGCCTGTGGCGACTTGAACATTCGGCAGCGTTATTGTTGGCTTCTGTGAGTCCGAATCTTCGTCTTCGTCGTCAACGCGAATTCCACCGGTTTGAATTCGTTGCGTCGCTTCGAGATAAAGGCGACGCTCTTCGGTGGAGCAACGTTCAGTAAGAAATTCAATGAATGTATCGAACTTGTTTCGCCAGGAGGTGCCCGACCGGTCAGGTTGATCGAGTGCTGTTGCGACCGCATCGGCCGGAGTGCTCTGTTCTCCAAGCGGAAAGCAGCGGACAAGTGTGGTTGAAGCTCTCAGGAAGCGGCGCATCACGTCAACAATCGCTTCGCGATCTTCGGCCACAATGCCGACTGCGTCCAGTTTTCCCACATGAGTCTGCACGGTTCCATAGAGTGCGGCATCGAGAGCGCGACGGCCCGGCGCGTCAGCATCATCAAAGAACCGCTTTTGAACCCGCTCCAGTAGCCGCTCGACCGCGCGGCTGCCGCTCCCCTGGCCTGCGGTCCTGAGTTGCTGCTGCGCTTTTTGCGTAATGCGACGTTCGATTTCCTGACTGATATGCACACGCAGAGCCCGGCAGCTATACCGGTAAAATGCGAAGACGAGGACTTTTTCACCAGCTTCCCATAAATCGACGACTCTGCGGACGGTCGCGTGAACCTTGGGATGGCTTGCTCCGCTCGTTTGCTCCAAGGCGCGGTCAAATTCGCCCAGATACCACGTCGCATGGGCCTGATTGACGAGCGGTAAAGGCGATTCATCTTGCTCGTCTTTTGCCGCATCGCGATTCTCGCGTGTAAAGCGGAAAGCCTCATAGGATGAGGAAAGAGCTTCGCCAAGCAGGTCCTGGCCAGGATTAACGGAACTTCTGGCGGCAAGGAAGAAAGGCAAGAGTTGGTCCGGGGGAACAAGAAGTCCGCCCGATTTACTCTGATCGGAAATTGCGGCTCCAGTTATCCGCTGACGGCGGGTTATATCAGTGCCTGGCCAGAACGTACCCTTGTTGTGACGCACAATCCACGGCCGCAGAGCGGTCTCCGCAGTCGTCCGTGATTGTTTGGCGGCGTTGTACGCGTCGAGGACAGCTCGTTGGCGGCTCGCAAGCGCTTCCGGCTGCGCCTGGAGGACATCTTTCCACCACACGTCAATATTGCCGGTGCAATCTTCGGGACGGAGCTTGCTCCATGACTTTTGGAAGAGCGTCGCAGTTCGCTGGCTCTCATTGAGATGGTTGTTTAGATCGACCAGGCTTTGCTGGAATTCGGCAGGCTCGCCTAGCGCGGATGCATCCCACCGCACATCCCCGAAGCGCCGCATGACGTGCACCAGCTCATGATGGCCGAGCTGAAATGGGGTCGCAGTAAGAAACAGCATCCGATCAAAAGCATTTGCCATCGCGCCGTCGCCCGTGCGCAGGTCGCGATCCGAATCCGTCGATTGGAGTTGTCTGGCCAGCAAGGTGGCCGGGTTTTTGAGATGGTGTGCTTCATCCATGACGAGCAGTGGTGATCGCCATCGGGCCTGGGCCAGCAACACTTTCCACAGAGCGGCCTCGACCTCCCTCAAAGCGCGACGAGCATTGTCGATGCGTTCGTTCACTCGGGCGTCGCCGCCTCGCGCCCGTACAGGCATTTGTTCGAGCGCTTCCGCCAGTGATTTCACATCAATACGCTGCAGAGCGCGAGCCACGACCTTTGGAACCGGATCATCGGAGAGCTGACGTTGCTTGTCCCAAACGGCCCCGTTGTAAACATCCTTCCAAGTACGCGGATCGGTGCGCAGAAGCTTTTGCCACAGTTCTTCGCCCCACTCTTGCGCCCGTTCTTCGCCAATGGCCCACAGCAGCCTCGCAAGAAACCGGTGAATCGTGTTTTTGACCTGAATGAGGCGGGTGGCTTTGCCCCTGCCATGACGAAGGAGAGCTTCCGCAATAAGGGTGAGTCGAATCCATTTGTCGGATTGGCGGCGGCTCATCGCACCATGCGCGAGAAAAACGAGATGGCACCGGTCGCGTCTATCGTCGTCCAGTAGCTTTAACAATTCGACACTGTGTCGTGCGATGCCAAATCGAAATGCATTTGCCGACCTAAGTTCCTGTCTCGCCGTCATGTCTCGCGGCACCGCTTTGCGGTTATCGACGTAAAGTTCGCAGAAGGTATTGAGATCCTGCACCCATTTGTCGATAAGATTCGCAGGTACAAGTACGATAACCGGCCCTCGGGGACTATTCACAGCGACGGTATAGGCTGTCGCCAAGGCGACGAAGGTTTTCCCCATCCCGACTTCGTCGGCAAGAATCACACCGGGCCGATTGCGGAACCTGCGCAGGATTTCCTCCACTTCCAGGCGTTGTCGGGTCTGGTCCATCTCCGGGACGCGGTCTTTCATGCGTGTGCCGAGCACCAGCTCAATCGGCGGATTGAAGATGTCGCTCACGCCCGGCATCGTTTCACCACGCTTTCCCAAAAATGAATCAAGTCTGGAGGGGTAGTGCTTGTCTTAGCTTGCACTTGCGGAACAATCGTATCGAGCAGATCGTGAAGAAACGCTTTGTAAGTCTTGTCGAATTCTGCCTTTGGAAGTGATCCGTCGCCGGGCTGGTAGTCCACTTCACGCAACACAATAAGGAAATCGGCGAGCGTCAACAGAGCATCATCACTTGCGCCATCTGCCGTGGCAAACTCCTTTACGAGGCGCTCAGCCAAAGGCTGAATGCCCACCAGGCCCCGCAAGCGCCACTCCAGCGCCTGATGACCCCATACGGGCCGCTGGAGGTTTGCTCTGAGCTGGGCAAGAATACGTGCCCGCCGTCTTATCCGGTGCAGAAACGTCGCCTGCAGGTCATACCGTCGCAGGGGGTCCAGTTCAACCATTTGGGCCGAATCAAGATCTTCGTCGAACACGTCCGAGCGTTTCCGCTGTGCAGCCCAGGCGCGGAACGCTGCGCTCGGATCGGCCGCCGCCAGCACCCAGAGCATGTCGTCGGCGGTCATGCCCTTCAAATCCGCCGGAGGGGGCAGCGCACGGCTGTCTTCGACATTGATGGGAAGGAACGCCTCTCGATCCCCCCAGCGCACCAGCAGCTTCTCCGGAGGCGTTTCTTGTAGCCAGGCTATGTTTACGAGTGGTCTGCTTCCGCCCTGGCGCCATAGATCGGCGGATAGGAGCTCAGGCCTGTCGGTTCCGCATGCGTGGACATGCCAGTCATCGGGCAAGTTGTCCGGGTTGAGACGTAGTGCGATAGCGGGTTTATCTCCCGCGCGATATGTTGCCAACAGAAAACCTGCGGGCGCCGACGGAGCTTCCCCCTGCTCCTCCTCCTCAAACTCTCCGCGCGGTCCCTGCCATTCCGCGGAATCAGGATCGTCCACGGATTCCATTGCGGGCCATATGGCCTCAAGTGAAGCAACATCGCGTCCATAGGCTTTGCGCGAGACGACTGTGAGAAGGTTGGCTTCAGCGTTCCTGTTTCCTCCGACGCCCATCCCTGCACAAGTGAAATTGGATGAGCCCATCATGAGAGCGGAATACGAATCCGAGGAGAGAGCCAGCATCTTCGCGTGCCAGGGCCGGAGGTTCTTGTCCGAGTCGAACTGCGGCAATATTTTGACCTGCACACTGCCGCTGTATCGCCCCGGCGTAAGCAGGAGCGCCTTCGGAGCGGCAAGCCGGGGTGCTGGCGTCGCATCAGTTGCATCTGTTATAGCGGGCACGCAGAAGGAGATGTCCCGCGTCATTCCCCTCGCCATCATTTTGCACAGGGAAGCGGTCACATGGCTGTCATGAGCGGCGGCGTCAAAGAAGGGTGAGGCGACCTGGGCCCCGGCGGGAGATCCTCCGCGGTGGCGGCACGCTTCGATGGCCTCTTCGAGACTGCTGCGTGGTGCACGCGGCGCCGCAGCCGGAAGCGTACAAACGAGCTGCTGGTGAACCGTCCGGCTTCGCGTCCGTGGTTTCCACCGGCGTGCAAGGCTCTCAACCTGGTCGAGAAATGCTTCCAGTCGCCGGATCTCGGGCGGGGCCGCAGATGCTCCCGGCACAAAGGACATCAGGCCCCGAAGAAATGTTAAAGATTGCTCGATGATCTCGGCGTCTGATGCTTCTGGCGTCAGATCGATCGCACCGGTCACTTCGTGGTTCGTTCGGTAACCCGGCTCCGTCAGATTGGCAGAGGCAACGATGATGCGAAGATGTGCAGACCAAAGCAGGAGACTCAACTTGGCATGCTGCTTGCCGCCCCGAATTCGCACCGGTAACACATCCCATCGAAGAGAATGCTCGACTCCCGCGCGTGTGTGATCAACAAGCACGCCGGCATAGACACTCCCCAGCCGAGTCTCTCGCTCAAGCAGAAAAGCAAGATCCTCGCGGTCGGGCTCGGACTCGATGTCCAGGAATCTCGCCAGACACTGCTCATCAAAAAGACCCGGTGTGAATGTGAATGTCGTTGTGACGCAACCTACTGGATCGCCGGCCGCTGCAGGAGGGCGCCACAATTCCAGCATGGCAGTGTTGCTGCGCGCGGTCACGACAGATCCCTCCAGAAGCGACGGATCGGCACACCTCGGTAGTCGTGAACGTAGCAGCCAGGCGCAATTGGACGAGGAGGTATTCGGTATGCGTGGCGGATATAAATCCGGTCTTGCCCCAGCCGGTCAAACCACGGGCGCTTCCCATCGGCCGATTTGCCGCTTTGCACGGCTTCGTGATGCGCGCACAGGGCGAGAGCGGATGTCCCGACATCCATCGGTTCTGAGAAGGCGACGAATCTTTCCAGGAAGGAACTCTGGAGTGGCAAGCCGCGTACAACGGTTTCGCCTAGCGCACGGTATGCTCCGCAATACCTGTCATGCAGCCCGGCGATGCTTTTCTTGAACTCGGGATTGTTCACAATGCTGGGCACGGTGAAGCCCTGAGCATCTCGCCTGGCGGCCTCCACTCGGAGTACATCAAAGCCATCCTGAAGGCTTCGCGCGAACGCCTCATAGGCGCGGATAGCAGCAAGCAGTGGCGCGTAGAGCGGCTCCAGTTCTTCAAGACGGTCGTGCAATGCCTCCTCTTGAAAATTCTCGTCCTCGAATTCCGACAGTAACTGCCAGATGGTCGGCAGGGCGCCTAGTCGCCGGTCCTCCGAACTGTGCAGGAGCTGTCGCAGGTGGTTCTTCTCCGGTGTTCGTCGTTCGGCGGGCGCAAACGCGCGGGCCAATTGTTCCCACTCTGCATTTCCCCACGAGGGTCTTGTGCGCGGCGGACTTTCGGCAAGGCTGCGCTTCACAGCGGCCGTCCAGCGACTGATAAGTGCCCTGGCCTCCGGCAAGCCCGCGGAATGCAGACCGCGAGCCCAGGCTTCCACAAGCCCCTCAGCATTTGGGCCAGATGCCAGATGTATATCGACCACTCCCAGATGAATGGCGAGTCGCTTATACACGCCCGTGAAGCCGAAGATGCGCGGCGTTTTCAGATAACTGCGAGCGTCTAGATAACCCTGTTGGTCAAGAGCGCGGCCCGCAACGAGTGTTCCCGGAACACCCCATAGCTCAGGATCGTCACGCATCTTGCGTGTCAATGCTTCGACGACCAGCCATTCCCAAACCAGATAAGGAGAAGCGTCCCGATTGCGTTGATCGTCGTCGAGTCCCTCGGTGACCACGGCACCGACGGCCATCGCGGTCAGCATCCGAATGCGCTGCATACGCTCACGCACTGCCGGTACCAGTTGAACCGCCAACTGGTCAGCAATTTGGTAGAGCCCTAGAGGGTCAAGAGCGCCCTCACTGCTTCCCGGCGGATCGTATGAGGTAAGAAATGGAAATGTCGCTGTCATGGGTCTGGGCTGGGTTTGGCTGAAAGCGATTTATGACTGCGCCTCACACGCCAATGCACGCCTTTGCTGGTCTCTCGCGCCATCCGTATCATGCACGGCCTCGATGTTCTCCAAGGTTGCGATGTATTGGGCTGGCAGAGAATGTTCGCGCGCACCCTCCACCAAAAAACGCTTATACCAGCTGTAGGGACGTGGTGAAGTGTCATTGCTTGGTCTCGACGCCAAATACACCCAAGCCTCCGTCATCTCGTTACCGTTAATACGCACCGGCATTCTGGCTCGATGATAGCCAGTGCCTTCGCCGCGATCCAAAGTTGCTAAGTCTGCATCTGGGATGGTGTACAGCACGCCCCAGACTTGCCCGCCATCATGCGGTTCCACGTTGGCCTTGCCCGAGCCGTCCTGACTCCTCTTGTTAAACAGGAGCCGGTACGCTGGTAGCAGCGCAGAGGAGCCGGACGTTTCAGGTGAAACCGCGTATGCGCGGAATCGCCCTGAGCACATGTTGGACCCGTATGCGAATACCTTTTCACTCATAGCTATTCCGTGCGCTCAAATATAGTGTCCGAAAGGCAATGGAGGAACGTCTTTGATGGGGCCGGCCGTCAAAATCTCCCCGACAGCGTCCGCAAATTTCAGCGTTATTGGCATGCCGTCGCCGAAAATGCAGGTGTTGTAATTGAGTTTGGTGAGGGCGAGGATGTCCTTGAGCACGACGTTGATGTCCGCCTCCCCTTTGCTGATTTCAATGATCAGCGGATTGGGAACCTCCCGCCCTGGATAGGTTTGAATGCGCGGCGTCCATCCGCGCGTCCAGAGATGCGCACTGCGCGGGCTGCGGATGTTCGCCAGGCCGCGCAACACGGGATTCTGGCCTTTGCGGTAGAGCTTCAGGTTTCTTTCTTCCCGAATGCGGACGCCGACCATGTTTGTGCCGGTTCCGGCGGCATCCATGAATCCCTGCCATTCCTCGGGTTCAAAGCGCACTTTCCCGTGGATGAACATTTCCTTGGGCGGGCCGCCCGCTTTCTTCGTGTAGGTCTTGATGGCGAGATCCCCGAGCGCCTTGGCCGCCTCATATTTCAAATGAAAATCGCCCGTGTCTTCGTTGTACCAGGGACCGAGCGCGCCCTTGAACACCACGCCATCACCGGAATCGAGAAACATCTGCGCCGCGCAACAGGCGTTCTTGGATGTGCCGGTAGTCTCGTCTTTCTTGAAAACGAGGCCCACGTAGCACACGCCGTCGCGTATTTCTGCGACCTTCCACGGACGGCCGCCTACCTTGTAGAAGATGGCAGTGGACAGATTCCAGGCAATCTCGGACTGCCGGGCGGCGGCTCGCTTGTCGAAGTCCGCGTCTCCGGGCTTGAGGATGTTAGAGACCGTGCTCTCCCTGACTATTTGCGTCAGGACTTTGTCATCCAGAAGCCGCGCCTTGAGCTGATTGTGGAACTGCTCCTCATAGACATAGGGTTCGGCCTCCTTATCCATCTCCGTGAAAAGGGCGCGCGTCTCGTAAAACGTTCTTGCCTGCTTGGCATGCTTGAAGGCTCTTAATGCCTGCTGGCGAACTTCCGGCTCAACAACGGATTTGGGGCGGCAATACTTCCACACCTTGTCGGGCACGACGACAAACCACAGTTCGGGTTTGTCCGTCTCCTCGCGTATTGCCTCAAGAATGCGCTTGGCAAAAACTCCCACGGTCCCGAACACGCGCTGGTGCGCCTCGTCGAGATAGAGATATTCGTCTATCTCGGTGTCCGTGACGGTGAGCGAGAGCAGCGGCTTGGTATTCCAGCGTGAGCGGAACACGGTCTCGAAACCCGGAAATGGCGGACGGCCGAGCAGCGGAGCCGTATTAAATACCGGTCGCTGCACCCATTCCACCCAGCGCTCAAAGCACCTGGCGCCGGCTTCCGTGCCGATCACGCCCGCCTTGATGCCATAGGGTTTGCTTTCGTCCAGCGGGCCGAACAGAGTGAGGCCGTCGCGTGGGTCCTCCATCGCCTGATCGTGGCGAAACAAGAGACGCGGCTCCGGAATGTGGATCAGATCTGTCATTGCTCGCCGCCCTCGGGTGGATCGTCTTCAAAGGCATCGTCATCGCGGGAATTGCGGCCATAATCGTCAGCGGTTTCGTCATCCTCGGAGAATCGCAGCAGCTGCGGGTCGGTATAGGACACCGGGCTGCAGAACGGCAGCGGCGCCGGCGGAATGGTCAGGCTAACGTTGCTTCCGAGCTTGACTGTAATCTTATCCGCGCCGTCGCACAGGTGAGTGGCGGCCGCAAGGGTCCGGTCGCGCCACTCGTCGTTCCACCATGATTTGCACTGGCTGCGTCTCGCGGAGGCCAGCTTTTTCTTGCTCTCCCAGATGGTGGTGCCGTCGTTGGTGAAGAGCACATGCGATTTGAAGATATAGGCGAGTGTGGGATGCACCATCGGCCGCGCCTGGATGGCGTAGTGCCAGAACCGCTTGACGCTTACGCCCGTCGTTGGGTTCGTGCGCGTGGCGTATCCGACCATCGCGCGGTACGTGCGTTCTCCGTCCACGCCCGTGAAGAATACCTTATCGTTGGGTACGCGGTCTTTTGCGAAGTAGAAGCATTTCACCTTATTCGCCAGTTCATAGACTGGAAGCTTGCGCTCTTCGAGCATCTGTTCCCAGGCGACGCGCAGCAGTTGAAACAGGAACTTCCCAAAGGTGGATTTGGGCGCCGCCAGCAGGGCCGCGACTTCCATTGGCTTTCCCGCCTCTGCGATGTACATTTCCGGGCCGACTCTTCCTTCAAAGTCGCCGGCTTCGGCGAAGGTGATCAGGAACCTTCCGTCCTGAACCGCGGGGTATGGCAGTGCGGGAGCTACTTCCAGCACGCCTATGCTTTTTCGCGAGAGCGAGTGGAAGTAAATGTGGGTCGGCAGCGTCACGGGAAACCAGTTGGAGAGGTATTCTTCGGGCTCCTTGCGCAATCCCTGCTCGGCGCTGAACTGCGTGCGCCACCAGTCGTTGACTGCCGTCCGGTTGAATTTCGTGTCTTTGGGAACTTTGTCTTTCTCTAGTTTTTCCAGCAGCTTGGCAAGCCCTGCACCCCAGGATTGCGCAAACGGCACGGTGTTGACGCGGGTGATTTCGATGGTGATTTCACCGTGCGGCAGAGCGTCGATGTGCAGCGGAATGACGAAGTCTTTGACTTTTTCCTTTTTGGCGACGCCTTGTGCGAAATGCAGTTCCTTGAGCGGGCCGTCCTTGGCGTTCGATGTCCGGGAGAGAACGTAAAGCAGCTTGACCGCGCGGGTTTTAATCACCTCCTGGATATCGTCCCAGAACACCTCGCCGCCCAGCAGCTTGGTGAGATCGCACCACACTCGGTAGCCCTCGTTTGCGAGCTGCAGCGCCAGCCAGAGGGTAAATTCATTGTCTTCGGGATTGGCGTGGCTCAGCAGCAACGTGTCCCTTGGCTGCGTGACCGGCGCGGCTTCGGTCATAAAGCCTCTTTAACATTGACCGGCGCGGCGCTCCAGGGATGGCTGTTCGCCTTGATAGCGGAGTAGTTCTTTTCTAGCTCCGGCTCCAGCAGCAGAAGCGCGGCGACACGGCGCACGATGTGCGTGAACTCCCTGGCTTCGTCTTTCGTGATGTCCCGCCCAAGGACCTGGCGCTCGCGGTAGCTCAGCCATTTCTTCAGCACTTGGTATCCGCCAATGGCGTATTCCCACACCGCTTCCGGAACATTGCTCCAGAAGGATTCGTTGTTGAGGTAGATGTCGAGCGTCTGCGAACCCAACAGCGCCGTCACGTCCTCGGGCTCAAGCCCCAGCTCCTTTGCGCCCTCGGCGATGGCGTTCGCCTCGTCGGCGGTGAAGTCGCGGCGTTTCTCGATGCCCCTACCCGGCATCACGATGTCCTTCTCTTTCTGGCCGTGGCCCCAGCCCGCTGTGATGGCGAGGCTCAGTCCTTTCTGCGGCCCCGACACGCGCCCAAGAAAATTCAATTCTTTCCGGAGTTTGCCGGTGGTGACTCCAAGCGCGGCGCTGTCCATGTCGAGGATTTGTCCGGCTTTGACTCCAAGCTGTGCGGAGTGCTGCAGCGCCGCTAGCGTCGCCGGTAGCGGAATCCGCGGCCAGTCAGAGCGAACGGCGGAAACATGCTCGGAAAGATAGTTTGGCGTGTAAAGAATGGCCAGGGCGTGAAACCAGAGCGCTCGGCTCAATGCCTCGTCTTCGTCGGGATTCGCATTGGTTAAAGATTTCAAGTATTGCCGCGCGCCGTCCGACAGATTTGCAATTGTGCCATCGGTCTCGCCTAGTTGCTGATACAAGGTGGACTGCCTAGAGTTTGCTGAGATGCTCTCGGAAGGGGATATGCGTAATCGAAGCGGAATGGCCACCGCGTTGGGCCGCAGCAGATGATAGTCGGGCAAGGCAGAGGTGAAGAATGCGGGGCTGCCCTCCTTGGGACGTTCCGCGAAGCGTCGCACGATCAGGAAACTCTCTTCGTCCGCACGCTGTGACACCAGTTCTGGGCGAGGTTCGTTCCAGAGCGGCCGGACGCTGCTGTAGTAGCACCATCGGTTGTCGAGCGGATACAGCGAGTAACGCTTCAGCCGCGCCTCGTCGAACGTCTCGGCTTCCTGCAGCCGCAACCGGGTCGTGGCCGGATTAAAACGACCCGCGTCTTTTGAGAGACCCGTCTCCATTGCGGCAAATGTCGCCCAATCGGTTTCTCGATCAAAATACGCCGTCATGCGGTCGCGCAGAGTCTCTTTGTCATAGCCCATGAGCGCGCCGCGCCGCATCTCTTGTAAACCGCTGATAGGCTCTTGCCGGGCAAGTTCCACCACTGCGGGCCACGATGCATAGTTGACTTCGGTATTGGACGGCCGGAAGGAAAAACGGTTCGCCGCTTCGGGCTTCACCTGCTCATACTGCCCATCGAAATTTTCCGTATTTTCGAGCGTCTCAAGGAGCGCTGCCCGTTTGTCTGTGCCCCAGAATTCCCGGTAGCGGACGGTGACGGGCTCCTTGCCTCCGGTCTTGGCAAAGAGGCCTACCGAGGTCCCTAGTCGTATTCCTTCGCGGTTGTATTCGGTGGAGAAGATGCTGGGGTCCGGCTGGCCGTCGGGCGTGAGCTTGCCCGTTTCCCGACTGTCGCCGTTCAAGCAATCAAGCCAGGCGTAATTGAATTCCCCGCACAGGCGCTTGCGCACGACAACGAAGGACGGATCACTCAGATACGAGTAGCTGGAAATGTAGCAGACGACGCCGCGCTTGCTCATCTCCGCGATCCGCCGCTCCGCCAGGCGCAGGAAACGCACATACAGCTCGTCGAGATTGTATTTGCGGATTTTCCATTCGGTGGCCAATCCTTCCTTGTACGGCTCTACCAGCCCTTGCTCTTCCTCCGGGCTCACTCCGGCGAATGCGTAGTAAGGTGGATTGCCAAGGACCACCAGAATCGTCTTGTCGCGCTTGACGAGTTCGGCGGCGTCGCGCTCCTCTTCCATCTCAGGGAATATGAGCTTCTGCTTGGCTCCCTTGGGCGGATTCCAGCCGGTGAGCGCATTGGTGAGGTACACTCCGACGCGCTCGTGAAGTTTTTCCGACAACGGAGCGCCGAGATTCTGCAACAGCAAGCCTAGCTGCAGATGCGAAACCACGAATGGTGCGGGCAGCAGCTCGAATCCGAATACGCGCTCCATCGCCGCCGTCTTAATGTCCTCTGCGGTGAGCGCATCCCCACCGTTCGCCTTGAGCGTCGTTTCAATCTGGCGGAGGACTTCGACTAAGAATGCCCCGGTGCCGCAGCAGGGATCGAGCACATACACGTTAGGGTCCGCGAATCCGTCGGCGACGTGCATCTGCTCCCGCAACACCTTGTCGATGCGAGCGACCATGTAGCGCACGATGTCGGGGGGCGTGAACCACACGCCCAAGCGCTTGCGCAGCACGGGATCGTAAGCGGCCAGGAACGGCTCGTAGAAATACTGCACCGCGTGATGCTCCTCGAAGTTCGAGAAGAATGCGGGCCGCTCGACTCGGTTAAGCGCCGTCTGCGTCCAGTTGAGCACCTCCTCCAGCCCTAGTGACTGGAGCTTCGTTGGCGTGGCGAGCTGCTCGAAGAGAGTCTTGATCATCGGCACATGCAGCGACCATGCCGCCTCGTGCCAGTTAAACTTGTCCTTGGGGCCGGTGGTCGGGCGCTTGCACCACAGCACCCAGGCGGAGAAGACGCCGTAGAATAAGGTCTGGACGAGGGAAGATCGGAAGAAATGCTCGCCGTCCTCGCCCGTGAATTTGAGGCCGAGCGCCTCCTCCAGCGCGGTGCGCAGCGTCGCGAGTCCCGGCAGATCCGCCTGGACTTCAATGCGTGCCTTTGCGTCGCGTGCGTAGGACGCCAGAAACCATGCCACTTCCTTCGGCGCCGTAAGGGGTGCGGCCTGCAGCAGCACACGCGTGAGGTATTCGTTGAACGACTCGCCGATGGCTTCGGTCAGCTTTTGGGGGTTCGCGACTAATTTCCAGAATGCTTTCTCGGTGGGCGCGATGGTGAAGGCTTCAAGCTGTGTAACTTGGCCCTGCACCCTGGCCGCGATGACCCACTGACGCAGGTTAGTGACGACCACCAGGCCGTACTTGCTCAGGTATTTTGCGACCTGCTCGCTACCTGCGATCGCCTCAACGCCCTCGTCCGGCGGTTTGATTTCGAGTACGCCCCGCGAGGGAATCAGGCCATCCGCGAGCGGATCGTCGGCCTTGGATTTCTGATCGGCTGTTATCAGCGCGCCGTCAGGCAGACCTGCGCCGATGCTGCGCGGGTGAATAATGCAGCGCACCTTCGGTTTGAGCTGCTTGCCGATGAAACTGAGAAGATTCGACAGGTACGGATAATAGGACGTTTCCTTCACGCCGACGCCGCTTACGTGCGTGTCGCGAAGATCGGTGAAAAAACTCTCGATGTGTTTGTGGTCAGCCAATGCCCCATTATCACCCAGGGGCATTGTCGCAGAGATCATGCTTTGTTGTAACCTTGGGGCGAGAGTTAACCAGCGATGGCAAACACCGTTCGGGCGCGCACAATCATGCTGGACGGAAGACCTTAGCCCTGACCCAGGTGTCAGGGAGTTACTCACTCTCACATCATCAGGCACTTCTCCACCGCGATTTCTTCGGTGAGACCTACAGCCCGTAGATAGCAAGCGCGCGCTGGACCCGAGCAAGATCGAAATGGTGAGTTCGGAGAATTTCTACGTACCCAAGCTTATTGCCGAGGCATAGCTTGTGGTCTGCCTGCAGTTTGTAGCCATGACAGGATCCACAGATACACTGAAGGTTTTCGCGGCGGTCTGGATTGCCAACTTTTAATCGTCGGATGAGCCTCGCCGGCACAATGTGGTCCACATGGCGGCTTATTCCAGCCTGCCTGAAATCTACTCCGCAGGACTCTATTTCGCACTTCTCGCGCACCGCAGAAACTCGGTGCTTCTTCCATCCGTTCCGCGACGGGCGCGTCCCTGGCCACTTCCGCTCCACACGGCTCCAGCGTACTGGCCTCTCTTGGGTACTGAAGCAGCATCCGCAATAGATGCATCGCCGGTGGCGATATGAGTTATGGCCCCGGTAAACGGTCTTCAGCACCTCGGTTCGTCTGTCACCGCAGTATGGACAACGCATTTTGCATCCGTTCTTCCGCCCGGTCGTCCTCACGCGTCGAAATTGAGAGAACAGTCGGGAAGCTCACAGTTTTGTGTTGGGGGAGACATTGTTAACTGGCTAGAATTACAAAGGAAGCTGACAAAGTGGGAGGTCATGGCTGGCCAGATCCAAGGATTTGACTCCGGTTCTCTGGAATAGACATTCTGGCGATTTCTACGTACCAGGAGGCAAATCTCTCGGATTTCCATACCCAAGAATCATCGTGCCCATCGATGCGCCCACGGAATTCGTCTGTCCACGAGACCAAAGTGAAGAAACGAAGGTATTCATACAAACATGTAATCACTTTCTCTTTGTGGGATTCAGCGGCCATGATGAACACGTCGTCGAGCTTTTAAGACACATTCCAGATGCTAGCCGTGTGGTAATTGTGTCAGGAGGTGATGCCAGCGCGATTTTACAAACCTTGGGATCTAGCATTGAGGCACTACGCGCTGGTGCTACAGTTGAATTACACGATCGGGGCTTCGCAAACTACTTGGAGAGTGCGGATTTTGAAAGACTGGTTTCCGAATGATTGCCACCTGTTAGGTCGACATGGCTGATAAGCTGTTGATGCTGCTCTTGGTCGCATTACCATCCCGCTTGGATCGGTTGCTTGCGACATTTTATGGACACCGAATCAATCAGCCGCACCGCAGACAGCCGTGATTCCGCATTCCCTTAGAATGCCGACGAGTTCTTCGCCCGCAAGATACCTTGCCATAGTCTCGTCTGACCACTGCGTCAAACTCTTAGGAGGTTGGAGGGGCATCAAGTCCCTTGCCAGAACAGCCGCCGCCAACGCTTGAATCGTGACCCAATTCTCTTCGACTAGACGCTCTGAAACACTTTCGAGCCTGATTCGGATCATCTCGCGGTCGCCTAAGGGATACTTCGGAGACAGCTTGGAAATAGACTTTCTTGCGTGGACCCAGTCCGGACTGAGCGTGATCCCCAGTTCGTGCAATCGAGCATAGGAGTGCTCCTGACGAAGCCTTTTCTCGGCTTTGAAGCCCGCGAATGAGGCAACGGCAACACGCTCGCGTGAAAGATCATTTTCCTCGGGTTCCTTGAAATAGCACGCGAGGCCTTCGCCTAACGCGTCTACGATCAGACCTTCCGCTCGTAGTTTCAAGCCCTGGACGGCCGCTATCACAATATGGCCCGCTTCGTGATGAGATGCGCACTCCAGTTTGACGTCGAGATTCTCTGAGTTTGGTGTTTTGCTGTCAGAACGCAATTCGCTTCTCCTGCGCACAAGGCTTATCCAGGTCGATCTTCGGAGCATTAGTGGGCGGAGGCAGATCAATCTTCGAAGAATACATTCTACTCCCTTAGGCTTCGCGTTTCGTGTGGCCGTCGTGAGGCAGTCCTCCTTGTTTGCTCTGGAAATGGGCGAAACGCGTGATCGTTCGCATCCAGGGGATCTTCCTACCGGTCACGTGTTCCCGCTCAATCTGTGACGAGGGATCATCCCTGCGACACACGCAGTTCTCAGCCATTTATACCGTTGGGGAGGCAGAACGTAGCGCGTGAGATATCGGAACCTAATGCGGGAGTCAATCATGCCGTCCGTGCATGAGATTCTTCAGCCGCCTGCCACGCCGCTCAATCTCTTATTGGCACCCAGTCGGCTCAAATGGATAAATACTTCGCGACAATGATCGATGAATACAAGCGAGCGCCGAAATTCCATGTTACCGGATACCAGGCGATCTGCTTGCCACGGATGGCCAGCGACTCTGAGAACGGGCATGTCCGGCTAGTCGTGCATTTCGGAAACGCGTGGACGACGACTTGGGAGAAGCTCGAATCGATTTTGAAGAAGTCGGCTCATGCCGTTGAACGGAAACTAGCCATGTAGCTTGCGTTACGCCCGGCTAAAAGAGTGGCGGAGCGACCACGTGCTTTCGGCTGGCCGCTTGGCTTGTATTTGCAGTTTGAAGATCTCGTTCGATCCGATCGAAATCAGCGTGGTCGACGTGGAGCGAAACCTTAACCAAGTCACTGGAATCACGAAGGGTATAAAATGCCTTATCGGGTGCAACGAAAACGACCACTGGCTTGGCATCCCGAACCAGCTCAACAATACTCGTTAGCGTCCCACGGCTCTCTCCATCCCAAAGCATGAAGCCGTAGTCCGCCTCTTTTACCATGGCCCGGTCTTTCGTTGCATAGTACGCGAAATCCCGTCTTCCCGGGTTGGCGGCCTTTATTTCTTGGGTTGTCCAATTGCCAATATTATTGCGGCACGAACCATCCATGCAAAAAACGAGCACGTCGCTATAGCCCTTCTTACTCAAATATTGCTGCACCGCCTTATCCACGCCATTAGCGTCGCCGATTATGACCGTAAGGTGTTTGTCCACGATATTGTCGATCCGGCGCTTTATCTCTTGACTGAGCTTCGACAAACGCCTCGATCCAGCAATGAATACTTTGGTATCCTTTCGTGTGTTCGTCATTTTGTTCTCGTCAGCACCAGCGCATAGATTCGTTGCGCTCCTCCGTCGTTGAGGAGGATCTCCGCGGCGCGGCGAAGGGTCGAACCAGATTCAATCAAGTCATCAAATAGCAGAATCGACCTTCCCTTGAGTTCGGCATTCCCCAAGCGCATTGCATCCGCTAATACTCGTTGCCGTTCCCCCCAGTCGTCGATGTTCTTCATCTGTGGAGTCGTCTTCACCTTAACGACGGCTTCCAAATAGGCTGGCAATGCAAGACGGTCCGCCAGCGCCCGAGTGATTTCAATCGCGGGCTGCATCTTTCGCGTCTGTGAAGGTGGCGACGGAACAACGCAGTCGATTGGGGGTCGCCACTTGCCTACAAAATCAGCCACAGTATCAATTATATCAGCCAGAGTGTCATTTCCCGCGGAACGGTACTTTAAACGAAAGAGTAATTCTCCAAGATCGGTGCGTTTCGTGTCGAAGCGATAATAGGGGTCGCCGGTCGGGGTGCTACTGACCGTGTGATAATCGAGGACGTATCCTTCCACCCATGGAGTGGCTGGGAGCTTCATCGGCTTTGTGGCGACGGTGGCCATTTCAACAAACCGTTTTCCCACCTGCACTCTGATCCTGGTAAATCAGCCGACAATCGGCAGCTTGAGAGTTGCAGGCGAAACGAATTCCATACCCCGGACTAGCAATCTCTGAGCTTGCCCGCTTTCTCCATCCAGAAACTCTACCTCGGTTGGTTCCCAGTCAAATCCGGGCTTGGAGTCGATGCCCTCGATGAGTATGGAACGAGGTTCTTTGAGGCTGCGTTGAATCGATCCATCCGCGCCGACCCCATCGCCAAAATAGTATGGAGGAATCGCAACGATCGCCTTACATGACAGGGTGCACTCGTCGTTGGGCGCATTCATGTAACGCGCTCGCAACACCACTGATCTCGTGTTCCATCGGGCAAACCCATGGACACCATCCCCGGCTCGATGGCCCTCGCCGGTGACTCGGAAGAAGTCGCTGTCAGGGCTCAACGGCTCAATCAAACCGCGTTTCTGCAAATTGCGAAACGCCGTGATCCACTCCGCTGCGGTGCGTACGTCTGCATCTTCCAGAAATTGTCGTCCATTGGTTCTTATGCTCTCACCATCGAAGGTACGAGTGTAGAGCATTTCGCCGGACGCGTCCTTTGTCGCATTCCATAAGAGTTCGATCTCTTTCGGACTCAAATCGTGCGATTGCGAAAACGGGATGGGCGTACCGTTGCCTCGGTGTGAAGTTGCACTTGTCTCTGACGTGAGATCTTCGCCGCCTCCTGAAACTTCGACAACAATTCTGTGAAGATGCTGCGCAACGAGCAGCCGCAGTTCTTCGGGCGTACCAAATGTGCCGTACAACATGTCCATCTGTCGCTCACGCCGATAGTCTTCTAGGGCCTTCAGTTGAGCGCGGTCGGTACTTTGCGGAGGGTCTGCGGTCGAGAAGTACAACGCCACGTACTTCCCGGCCTTGCGGAACTCTTCGATTTCCTCGATTGTGCCCGATTGTGCTGTGCCTGTCGGAGTGCCCAACTTGTGGCCGAAAATTCCGATGAGGATGTCGCCCGATTCGACGATTTGTTTGTTGATGATGGCCTGCGGACGGTCGCCCGAGGCTGGGTAGGAATGCGTTTCCCATCGAACCGGATTAAGCATGATGCCGGCAGTCGGATGATGCGCCGCGTTCCAAGCGTAGATTGCGCTAGTAACGACGTCGCGTTCCTCAGCGACGTCCGACGGTGATGCGATGAGCACATTGAGAACCACTGCTGTGCGACCGATTCTTCGACCAATGTTCTTCTGAGTCTCGGCGCTCTTCTGGGAGGAAACTACGAGCTCGTCCGGTTTAGCCGCGGTCGCGCGTGAATCGTTTTCTTCCAGGTGTTTACGGCCCTGGTGGGTTAGCTTGAGCTCAAAACTGCCCCGACCAAAGAAGTTGGAAATGTACGCTTCGTCGAACTGCTTCTGAACATCGAACGCGGATCTTCTGCCACCATCGTCTCTTTTGCCCAACAGCAGATGACCCACCTGATTGAGAGAGATAGCGGCCTCAGCGATGCTGGTGACAGAAGCGTTTCCGGCATCGGCGTCGAACTCCCTCATCCGATTGCGCAGATCTCCAAAGGAGCAAGGGAGCCAATCGTCGTTTCTAACTAGGGCGACCGCTTTGAGGATCGCCAGCTCCAGGTCTCGTGCTTTCATCGCGTCCTGATTATGCCATCCGTGCGCTCTCCATTGCAGCCTCGGCAGTGGAGCAGGACGGTTCTCGTCCGATCAATCCAGAATCACCAGATGCTGAAGAGTTTATCAGCCTAGCAAGGTCAAAAAACTTGACGCCCTCTGGTAGAGTGGCCGACGGCGCATCCTCACCCGTCGCGAGGATGATTGCCTGATGCAAACCGCTAGTCATCAGGAGACCGGTGAGCATTCGTCGGCTTTCGGTGTCCAGCGCGTCCGCCCGATCAATTACAACAAACCCGACTCCGGTCGCTATCGCTACGGCTACCTGGAGCGCGATACCGAAACGGAACTGTTCCGACTCTGAGAGTTGCCTGAGTGACAGTTCGTGCGCTGCGTTTTTCGGCGAGCTCACTCGAATTTCATAAGGCTCAAAAGAAACGCGGCACACATATCCGAAAGCAGCGAGATGTTGATTCACACGCTCTGACAATAAACGGATCTCATCCCGCGCGGTCTGTACTACCGGCCCGTTGGGGCCGAAACTGCTGGACAATTTCTCCAGCATTAAGTGCCGCGATTCTAGACGCACTCGTTCTCGGACGTGCGCCTCCCACTTCTCCCTGGCGCTTTGATTCTGTCGAATCTTCTCAAGCACACGTTCGGCCTTGCCGATTCGTTCCGTTAGGACCGTGAGCCGGCCTTCGAGACCATCCGCGGCGAACCCGGCTGCCAACGGCAGCGTGGGGCGCTCCTCTCTGCGGGCTTTGGAGTTAGCGTCCTCAGGTTGAAATGACGCTTCGCAATCGCTTAGTTCTTCTCTTGCTCCCTGGATCAGAACTTCGCTTTCACCTCGCCTTTCACCGAGCGTCGCCGCCCGTTGTGCTTTCACTTCTGCCGCAACCGCCTGGCCGCATGTTGGGCAGCTGTCGTTCGTCTCTTCGAGCGCCGCGAGAGCGATTTCGATCGACTTCTGCTCCACGTTCAATTGCGCCAATTCACCGCGGATGTGAACGTGATGGTCTTCATCCAATGCAAGAGATCCTTGGTGAGTTTGGTGAACCTTGGATGCCGCCTGCGCAGTCTGCCAGCAGCGAGCCGCTTCTTTATTCCTCTGCACGAGCAGAAGTTCCTTCTCTCGTCGGAGCTCTTGGATCTTTCGCTCAACCTCCGAAGCCGCCGGAAGTTCCGACGATGAGGCGGGTTCGGCGACCTGCCCGAGAGCGTCCAAGGTGCGCGCCACCTCAACCGCCAAATCGCGATAGCGCCTATACGCAGCTTCGATGTTCGCTACATCCCTTAATTCTGGTTCTCGCTCGTTGAGCGCGTCCAGGGCATTACGAATCTCAGGTGGCAACTCAGTTTTGGCTGGGACCAATTGCGCCAGAAGTTTCTGCTGGTCCGCCGCGGACATTCTTACAAAGCGGTCGACGTTCAGAACAGCAGACAACAGATCAGCTGTACCTATACTCTGGCTGAACAATGCCTCAGCGACATCAATTGGCGCTCTCCTTCCATCGATCTCAACGTTTTGAGATTTCCCTGTCCGCCGGCGGCAAATGGTTAGTCCGCCAACCAGTGTCGCCGAGACCTCGAGTTCCTTTTCGCCGGAGTGGATCAGGGTTTCCGCTCCTCGTCCGGCCGCGTCTGTCGTGGCGCACCGACCGGTCAGGAGGTATTCCAGCGCTATCTGTATAGAACTCTTGCCCGATGCATTTGGGCCTCGTATGAAATTGTAGCGGTCGAGTTCCAGCACGGTGTCTTTGTGGGATCGGAAATTTTTCAAGACTAATCTTTGAATTCTCATCAACTACGCTCCTTATTGCTGCTCGTTGTCCGCCCTATCCGGAGTTCGGTTTCTACATGCACTTCCACGATTCCGGCGAGCTTCTGCGCCAGCCCAGTGCGCTTCTCCGCTTTAATCGCGGAAGAGAGGCCCGAAATAGTCAACCTGTCTCGTAGGGGTTGTTCTTCAGGATGTGTAGCGAACCACTCATCGAGAATTGAACCGGCATCCCGGTATGGATAGAATCTCTTTTCTACCGGTACGAAATCAGCCACGTATTTGCCTTCGTTCCCGTCGCGGCAATAGATCGGCCCATGTTCCACCACGAGGTCCTTCAGCACTTTCGTGTTTTGCTTCTCGGCTTCTTGAAGCCACAGGGCGAAGCGGAGCCTTTGTTCAGCCGTCATTTGCGAGTACGGATTCGTCTCAGCTACCGGGCAGCCGCTTAAGAGAAGCGGGCACCAAGTACAGTGCCTTCCTGGAGAAACCTTGAGATCGCGATCATCAGAAACGGCTGACTCATGGAGTTTCTTTTGCCGTGTGCGTTCTCTGTGCGCCAACTCCTTGAGCCATGGCAAGTCCTTCCGCGTGTACTCGACACAGCGAGAAGCTCCGTAACGAATGAACTCCAGGACGAACTTCACCCGTTCAAGCGAAGGATTGAGGCACATTAGTAGAAGAGGATAAAGTTTCGATTGGAAGGTGTCCGCATCGATAATCTGGTAGTAGCTCTTCCAATCGCTGATTTCTGCCTCTGTCATCGAGTGGAGCATGACCAGATCGAGCGTACCTTCATAGCTGGCTAGCTGCGCGTGCTCATTCGCCTCTTTGATCGGCCGGAAATCATTGTCGAGGGCGATGTAAAGTTCCGTCGCGACGATCTTTTCGGGATCGAATGCATGGTTGTTTCTGAATCGTGAAATTGCCTCGGTTGCATCGTCGCCGAGCCCTTGCATCAATCGATCGAAAACCTCAAGGTCCGTCCGCCGTCCGGCTGTAACGAGATGATTGATATACATCGCCAACAATTCGTGAATTTCAATCCCACGTGCGGCTGGTTGAGAATCGCCGAGGGTGGCTCCGAGGATATGTTTTTGAATGTAGAGCGTCTCGCACGCCATGTCCTCGCGCTTTGATTGGCTTAGCGGTGGAATCTGGCACGAAGCAGGAACCGTTGTTGTCATGGAAACGTCCTCTTATTGGAATGAAGGATTCGTCTGGCTGAGGACTCAGGAGGGCGGGCCGGATGAGCGGTTTAAGATCGAAAAAGGGGCGATCTGGCGTGGAATCCCCGGAATGAAACCGTGGAACGAGCCATAAGATGGACAGCAGAGCTGTTCGGCCGGATTTCGCTCGTCCCGACTGTGTTTTCAGTCATATAGCGTGTTCAGTTTTCGCTGCTGTATCCATGGCGGAACGACCGTGGCGGACAGAACACAAAACGTTTCTCGTGGGAGACTGTAAGTTCTCCACGAAACGTAAAATGAGTAACGACCGTGCCCAAGCTGCTTCCATTCCACACGGGCCTTCACACTTCGGACTGGCACCTATATCCGACTCCTCCGTACCGCGGCCGCGGTTGGACAGTTCGTTTCGTAAAGCAGAAAACTGAGCTTCCCCAAGGCGGTGAATACTCGGGGAACCGATTTTATCCTTATAAAGAAGTCATCATTGCGGCTCGCGATCAGGTGGCCGCTCAACACGCTTCCAACATGATCTATAACGTTCGCAATCTCTTGCAGGGATCCAATCTATTTGGAATGTTTTCTTCCGGCCCTCAAACTGTCTCACCTGTAGAAGGCTTATCCGCTCCCAGCTCGGATCGTCGTCCCGGTGATCGTCCGGCATTTCACTCCAGCCCCAATATTCCGCTGGCCTGTTTGATTGCCGCCAAAGTCTCGCAGAAACGGAAGTTCATTTACGCGGTCGCTCGCCTACAAATCAGTATGGAGATCCTGTCTGTGCCAACGATCGAACTTGATCCGACGCACAGCCTGGAGATCCCAAAGTCGGTTTTTCCCGAAGACCACATTCGCATGGCAACAGCCATCACCTCGGCCTACTCCTCCATTGAAGAACTAGGCCTCACGATCCGCGCCAGCACCCAGAACCCAAGCCGCATCAATGGAGCATGGAATCCGGCGGTTCGGAATGAGTTGGAGCAACGCTTAGAACGAGCCGGGGTCAATCTCTCGGAATCGTTCTATTGGAATCTACGTGGAAAGCGCACACGGATTGAGATGAAACGGTCGCCGGAAATCGCCAAACTCGCCCGTTGGGCGATCACGGATGTGGTCCGTGACGGGGAAATGCACATCAGTGACGCCATCGCCTACGCAAGCTTTTTGCGCAGCACCATCGCGGCCCACAGTCAGGACGACAAAGGTTATCTCAGAGTTCTGTCCGTCTACGAGGTTTCCAACGTTCAATTCCTGGCACGCCGACTCCTGCTAGAATCCGTGGGCTATTGGAGGTATTTGGGAACGCACGAGAATCTACAGCATCTCAAAAGTCGGCGGCGCTCACAATCAGCCAGGCGGTCCGGAGCCGTTGCGAACTAAGGCGTCCCTAACCGCGTGTTGCCGATGAAAAATCATGAGTGTTGCTTGATCAGAGAGATTCTCTTTACGAACTCAGCCTGCAAGGCGCATCCTAACCTCGTGCCACCAACAGCACGAATCAGACGGCCAAAGAGCGGCGGCCGGTGTATTCATTGCCGGAAACGCCTGGCCAAACCCACTAAAGATCACGTCTTTCCGAGTTCTTGGTATCCGGACAACACCCCGAAAGATGTGGAACGATGGACTGCACCGAGCTGCGGGGCATGCAATGAAGAGTTCGGCCGGCTGGAAAAAGACCTCCTGGTGTTTTTTGTGTGTTGCATGGACCCGACGAAACCAGCCACGAAAGGGTTGTACCAACGGGTACGAAGAACGATGGGCATCGGCGTGAGTAGCCTACGTGATGAAGAAATGCTTCACCGGGCGGCAAGGCGACGCAGACTCCTGAATGAGGCCCAGCCCTATTCGCCGGATATGCTGCCCCACATTATTCCCGGATTGGGTCCCCATCCCGAGGCACCTCTGAGCTTGCAGAGGCAACTCACCATGGAAGCAGAGACTGTTCATGCCGTAATTCGAAAAATCGTCCGTGGGTGCGAATATTGGCTCGCCAGCGGACGGATTGTTGAACCTCCTTACGAGATAACAATTCTCTTTCCCACGGACACTCCGGAATTTGTGAACAGAGTAATGGCCGCGTTTGCGATGGGACCCGTTCATCTGGGGCCAGGCCTGCGAATACGGCGAGGGGGCGCGCACGACGACCCGCTCTGCGCACTCTACGAGCTCAAGATCTGGGAAACGATGACCGTATACGCCAGCATTTTGCCGTCTGAAATGGAGCAAACGAACCGCGTAATTGCCCATGAAGAAATTGCCTTACACGCTTACTACCACTGGGAGCGGCGCGGTAGACCGTTCGGATCGCCAGAGGTCGATTGGTATCGGGCGATCGAAGACTTGAGGGGCTAGGGCAGTTACTAAAACCGTTAATAAAGGAAGCCAGTAACACCGTTCTGTGGCCCAGCGTTGGTTGGCTCGCCGTTGGCGTCAGGAACGGGTTTGGAAGTGGAACCGTTTCGGCGATTTGAGCGCAGCTTTCCGTTCACACTTGTTGCAGCCTGCGAAATCTCTTCAACCTGGTTTCTGAGTTTCCGCTCCAGTCCTACGAGATCGTGCTTCCACTGACCGATGAGCATCTTGGTCCTTCCGTCGTTATAGTCAAGGCGCTGCGCTAATTCGCAGATCTGTGCTAGCTGTTCAGATTGCTCGCCGATGTCATCAGCAGTTTCTTCGGAAGGATTTCGCTCTTCTACTGAAGGATAAAATTCGCTGGCGATCTCCCCGGCGCGCTCGGCCTCGGTCTCTCGGGCGATGTATTGGGCTCCTCGCGACAGATCGAATGCTGCTCGGCCCTCCTCTAACAACCGTACGGGCTCCGTCATTGTGGCAACGAGAGTACGCAGATCCCGCGCCCCGATTTCAAGACTCAGGATATGCGCGATTGAAGTATGACGAGTCCCATCAGCACCTGCATAGGACACCCTCTCGGGCGACGCCTTTAAGATCGCTTTGACGCCCGTCAAATGGCCTCCGTTGAGCCGGCGAATTTGCATTAGGCCGTTCGACAGGTTGCGGATTGAGCGATAACTGCTCGTGTGGAGTCGGCAGATCGATCCGAGCACGGGATACTTTTCCAAAAGGAAATACAAGTCTCCGGAGGGCTTGCAATCTCCGCGGTCCAGATCAGGACACTCATCACCGCAGGGCTCAACCGGCTGGCCCTTCTTGGGACCGTCCAGATACCTATAGTTGCCGGGCCACGGTTCCCCTTCTGGATGGTCCTTGGTCCTTCGGATCGCCTGCATCTCAAA
>Ga0335081_10001766_pt1 | contig 34372 bp, 30 predicted proteins | sample Lox_Sample_35_FD_206713 | JGI IMG/M metagenome (GOLD analysis project Ga0335081, IMG submission 206713) | Soil microbial communities from Loxahatchee National Wildlife Refuge, Florida, United States - Lox_Sample_3.5 | ecosystem: Environmental > Terrestrial > Soil > Wetlands | place: USA...
ACCAAGAGTGGTATGGAGATGACCGTCTATCTCGACTCCAAGAGCTACCTGGAAGTGCGCACGACGACGAAAGTCAGCCAGATGGGCCAGGAGATGGAAGTGGACACCTATCCGGGCGACTACAAACCCGAAGCCGGCGTCCTAATGGCGCACACCATGGAGAGCAAGATGAACGGCGCAACCATGATGAAGATGTCGCTGGACAAGATAGAGATCAACGGGCCGGTGGATGACGCGGCGTTTAAGATGCCCGCCAAGCCGGAGACGAAGAAGCAATAGCGGCACGCCTATGAGCTCGTCGCAGGACAAGCCGAAGATGCAGCCGATGTTTCTGCCGGGCGTGGAGCGCAATCCGCAGCCGGGCGGGTATCGTGACAGCATTCGCATGATGCAGCAGGCGGGCGCGGAATACCCGCAGATCTGGCACATGTTCGCGTTCCTGCCGCAAGCCACCGAGCACCTGGCGCGCTTTACGCAGGAGATCATGCGCGAACCGGCGCCGCTCACGCCGGGATTCCGCGAACTGATCGCGGCTTACACCTCGGCCCGGAACCAGTGTCCTTTTTGACTGAAGGCGCACGCCGCGGTCGCGGCGGTTCTGCTGGGCAGTGAAGAGCTGGTGGAAGGCGTGTTGCGCGACCTGGAAACTTCCGCGCTCAAGCCGGAGGAAAAAATCCTGCTGCGGTTCGTGGACAAGGTCAATCGCCAATCGCCGGAAATCACGGCCGCGGACATGCAGCCGGTGTACGAGGCGGGTTGGGATGACGCGGCCATCTACTATGCCATCACGGTGTGCGCGTTGTTCAATTTCTACAACCGCTGGATCGATGCCAGCGGCGTGCACGCCTTGAGCGACGAAGCCCACCGGCAAGGCGGCAAACGCATGGCGGGAAGCGGCTACGTGCGGTAGTGCTACCAGGGTTATTTGTGTTTTTGCCGCATGTTAACCTCTGTTTTTGCTTATGCCTTATCCATCTATTCGCGATCTCGATCTGAAGAACAAGAGAGTTTTCATCCGTGTGGATTTCAATGTCCCGCTGCAAAAGAACGAAAAGGGCGACATGGAAATCACCAGCGACAAGCGCATCAAGGCGTCGCTCGACACCATCCGTTACGCGCTCGACCATGGGGCCGGTGTCATCCTGGCTTCGCATCTCGGGCGGCCCAAAGGCAAACCGAATCCGGAGATGAGCCTCAAGCCCGCCGCCGCGCGGCTGGCGGAACTGCTGGGAAAACCGGTCAGGATGGCGCCCGATTGCGTGGGGCCGCAAGTGGAAGCCATGAAGCCGGCGCCCGGCGAGGTGCTGCTGCTGGAAAATCTCCGCTTCCACCAGGAAGAGGAAAAGAACGATCCCGCCTTTGCCCAAAAGCTGGCCGCGCTGTGCGACGTCTATGTGAACGATGCGTTCGGCTCGGCGCACCGCGCGCACGCTTCCACCGAAGGCATGATCCGCTTCGTGCCGGTGGCGGCGGCGGGCCTGCTGATGGAACAGGAGCTGAAGTATCTGGGGATGGCCACCAGCAATCCGGCGCGTCCGTGCATCGCCATTCTGGGCGGGGCCAAGGTCTCCGACAAGATTGAGGTCATCGAAAACCTGGGTAAGACTGTCGACCGGCTGCTGATCGGCGGCGCCATGGCCTACACGTTCCTGCGCGCGCAGGGCAAGCCCACGGGCAAATCACTGGTGGAAGAAGACAAGGTGGAGCTGGCCAAAGAACTGTTAGCGAAGCTCGGCGGCAAGCTGCTGCTGCCGGTGGATCACGTGGTGGTTGCGGAAATCGTCGCGGGCGCCGCTAATGAGGCGGTGGAGACAATTCCGGAGGGCAAGATCGGCGTGGATATCGGGCCGAAGACCATCGCGCTCTTTTCGCAGGCGCTGGCCGGCGCCAAAACCATCATCTGGAACGGCCCGATGGGTATCTTCGAAAAGCCGCCTTTCGATAGAGGCACGGTGGCGTTGGCCAAGGCAGTAGCCGATTCCGGAGCTGTTTCCGTGGTGGGCGGCGGCGATTCGGAAAAGGCCATCAAGGCCGCAGGCGTTTCCTCGAAGATCTCCCACATTTCTACGGGCGGCGGGGCGTCGCTCGAGTTTCTGGCGGGGATTCAACTGCCTGGGGTGGCGGCTCTGGCCCGGAAGTAGTACGTCGCACCGCGACGTCGCAGGTGTTCGACATTCAAGTGGGTATTCCGAGTTTCGGCAGTACCCACTTCATGAGCACCACATAGCCCACGAAGAGGAGCAGCGGGATCAGCCAGTCGGGCATATCTATCTAGTAGACGCAGTTCGGGACCTTCCGGTGACAGTGCATTCACCGAGGTGCCATCACCAGGCCGGCGGCGCCCACAATTCCGGATTTATCCGCCACTTCCTGCTCCACCAGTGGCACTTCGCGGCCCAACAGTCCACGGGAGCGCTCCCAAACCTGCTCCTGCAAGGGGATTAGCAGGTCGGTGCCGGCATCGGCAACGTGGCCGCCGAGGATGACCAGCTCGGGATCGAAGACGTGCAGCAGCCCGGCAATGGCGGCCGCCAGCCTGGCGATGGCCCTGGTAACAATCGAACCGGACAGTTCGTCGCCCTCGCGCGCCGCCTGAAAGATGGTGCGGCAGGTGGCCAGTTGCGGCTGCTCGCGGAACAGGCGTGTGAGCGTGGAGGCGCATCCGCGGTGGACCGCAGCCCAAGCTTCGCCCTCGATCGCACGGGCGGAAAAAACCGTCTCCAGGCAGCCACGGTTGCCACAGGCGCACAGCGGACCGTCGGGCTCAACGGTGAGGTGCCCCAGGTGGCCGGCCACGCCGGAGTGGCCGCGCAGCAGCCGGCCGTCCACCAGTGCCGCGCCACCCACCCCCATGCCCAGCGTCAGCATAAAGGCGTTGTCGCGGCCGCGGGCCGCGCCCCACACCATTTCACCCGCAAGCGCCACGCGCGCATCGTTGTCGGCAAACACCGGCACGTCCGCCGGCAGTCCCACAAGTTCGCTCAGCGCCTGGCCTTCCAGAAAATGCAGCGCGCCGGGCAGAACTTCCACCCGCGTGCTGTCGGGGTTGATGATGCCTTTGCAGCCCACTCCCACGCCCGCCGGGAGCGCGGTCGCTTCCAGCAGCCAGCGGATGGCGTCGTGCAGGGAGGGCACGAAAGCTTCGATATCGCCGGGGGTGGGGATGGTCCGCGATGCGAGGATCGCCCCTTTGTCATCCACCATGCCGGCGCGAATCTGGGTTCCGCCGATATCGATTCCGAGTAAGACCATGGTTTTCCCGATGCTGCCAAACCTTATAGTATCGCCGCGCGGGGCGGAGCACTCCAGCCTGGCTTGACGTGGTATTCTAAAAGTGTCTTTTGATCGTCCTGCCACAGCCTGGCCAGATCCAACTGCCTCGCCTTCTGCTCGCACCATCAAAAACAGAAAGAGTCTTTGAATGAAGAACATTTTCGTAGGCAATTTGGATTTTGCCGCAACCGAATCGTCCATCCGTGCGCTTTTTGAGCCCTACGGAAGTATTGAACGGGTCAACCTGATTACCGATCGCGACACCGGCCGTTCGCGGGGTTTCGCGTTCGTCGAAATGACCGATTCGGCGGAAGCCGATCGCGCCATTGCCGCGCTCAACGGCACCGAACTGGACGGCCGCGCGCTGAACATCAACGAAGCGCGCCCCAAGACCGGCGGCGGCGGTGGCGGCGGACGTGGTTTCGGCGGCGGCGGTGGCGGACGGCCTCACGGCGGTGGCGGCGGTCCTCGCCGGCGCAGCGAACCCCGCTGGTAACAGACAAACTTGTAAAACAACTCCGCTCCCTGACGCTCGCGGCTCCGATCGAGCCCCGGCCGGAGGGAGCGGTCTCTATTTGAACAGGCTTTTCGGAATCATGGCGTGCACGCCTTTCGTGCCGTCCACGGCCTGGGTCACGTTGAAATCCACCGCCGTGCTGCACAGCATGTAGGCGTCTTCCCGCGACATGTGTTTCTCCGTCACCAGGAAATCGATGGCTTCCCGCACGGCGGTTTTTAGGGCCTCGGTCAGATCGGCGTTCAGGCCCATGGCGATCCAGTGGGTCGGCGTTACGCCGCGCGGCCATTTCAAATTCATTCCTTTGTGGAGCACGAACTGAAACGTGCCCACCAGTGACGTCTCCAGGGCCGTAATATCCACCTCTCCGTTGCCTTGGCCGGCATGGCCGTCACCCACTTCGAAAAGCGCGCCGGGGGTGTGCACTGGAATGAATAAGCTGGTCCCCACCACCAGGTCCTTGTTGTCCAAGTTGCCCGCGTGAATTCCAGGCGGCGCGCTGGAGATCCTGCCCATGGCTTCGGGCGGCGCCACTCCCATGCTGCCAAAGAAGGGGTGCAAGGGAATTTCGATATTGTCGGCGAATCGGGCCACCATGCGCCGGCGGTCCAGGGGAATGATCTTCGTCACGGCCTTGGTGAAATCGTCGGTTCCCGCCAGCACGCCGCTGCGCTGGCTGAAGCCGTTATAGGCATAGGGAATGGAGAGCTCGATTTTGCGGATGCGCACCTCCAGGGCATCGCCGGGTTCGGCGCCCTCCACAAAAATCGGACCGGTAAGGATATGGCCGCCGGGCCCCTTGTCTTTCACCTCGCCATAGATGGCCTTCAGTTCCGGCTGGACCTCTTCCGGCTTGAGACCGCTTTGCGTCAGCTTGTCTGGGCTGTTGGTGATCATGGTCTGGATTTCGACCGTGTCGCCGGACTGGATATGGAGCACCGGTTTGGCGCCCGCCCAATAGTAGCCCCAGACCACGTTGTTGGGAGTGGCCTTCAATTGGTATTCGGCAGTGTGCCCGGCTGCCGCCAGCACCAGCAGAAGTATTGCGGATTTCATATTTCCTGCGATTCTACCGCACCCGGCACAACGCCAAAGGATGCCGCCGCATATAATCTAGACTTGAAGCCCCTTTCCTCCAGTCCGCCGGCCGATCTGCTTCGCCTGATCGCCAACAACCTGAGCGAGATGGTGATGGCTTACGACATGGATCGCAAGCTGGTTTTCGTCAACCAGGCGGTGGAAACTCTCACCGGCTACTCCACCCAGGAACTGGAAAGCACCAACTTCATCTGCTGGGTTCACCCCGAGGACTGGCCGCGCATGCGGGCCCTTTGGGAGGAGCTGTTTCAAGGCAAGTCGTACCACGAAGAAGAATACCGGCTGATCACCAAGGATGGCCGCATGAAATGGGCCGTGGCCACCTGGACTCCCATTCTGGACGAGCACGGCAGACAGGTGGGCGTGCAAGGGCGGGAACTCGAGATCACGCAGCGCAAGCTCACGGAAACCGCGCTGCGCCATTCCGAGGAAAAGCTGCGCGCCGACGAGGAGCGTTACCGGGAGATATTCGAGAACTCTCCCTTTCCCATGTGGGAAGAGGATTTTTCGGCGGTGCGGCCCTATCTGCATTCGTTGAAGGACGCCGGCGTAGCCAACATTCGCGATCACCTGGCGGACAATCGACCGGCTTTGGACGAATGCGTGCGGCGGGTTCGCATCCTGGATGTCAACCGCGCCGCGCGCGATTTCTACGGCGTCTCCAGCAAGCAGGAACTGCTGGCGGGCCTGGAGCATATTTTCGACGACCAGGCCTTCGACGTATTCCGCGAAGAGATGGCGGTTTTCGCCGAGAACCATTTTTCCTTCCAGACCGAGTTCACCGCGCGGACGCTGGCGGGCGAGGAGCGCCGGGTGGACATGATCGTCTCCATCGTGGAGTCGGCGCGCGCCGACTGGTCGCGGGTAATCGTTTCCTTCTTCGATGTCACCGATCGCAAGCGCCTGGAAGAGGAGGTCGTCCAATCGCAGAAGATGGAAAGCCTGGGCCGGCTGGCCGGCGGCATCGCGCACGATTTCAATAATCTGCTGACGGTGATCAACGGCTATAGCGACTGGATGCTGCAGGAGATGGCGCCGGACCATCCCTTGCGCCAGCGCCTGGCGGAGGTTCGTTCCGCCGGCAGCCAGTGCGCCGAGCTGACGCAGCAGTTGCTGGCCTTCAGCCGGAAACAAATTGTCCGGCCCGGGCCGCTCGATCTGAATCGCCTGGTGCGCGAATCGAAGGGTATGCTCGACCGGATTCTGGGCGACGACATCCGCATCGAGACGCATCTGGCGCCGCACCTGGGCATCATCGCGGCGGATCGCACGCAGATGCAGCAGGTGCTCATGAACCTGGTGGTCAATGCCCGCGAAGCCATGCCGGGCGGCGGAACGCTGACCGTTGAAACGCAAAACGTGGAGGAGCCGGGCCAAGTGCTTCTAGAAATCCGCGATACCGGCCAGGGTATGGATGAGAGCACTCGCCGCCATCTTTTCGAACCGTTTTTCACCACCAAGAAGGGCCGCAAGAACACCGGCCTGGGACTGGCCACGGTATTCGGCATCGTAAGCCATGCGGGCGGCCATATTGAGGTTCGCAGTCAAACGGGAGAAGGCGCGGCGTTCCGCATCCTGCTGCCGCGCATTTCCGCCCAAACGGAAGAACCGGCGCACGCCAACCGGCAGCCGGCGCGGCGAGGCGGGGACCTGGTGCTGGTGGTGGAAGATCGCGACGAGGTTCGCAGCCTGATCTGCTGCATGCTCGACGAGTTGGGCTACCGGGTGCTGGCGGCCGCGCATGGCGCCGAAGCCATTGCCATGGCGCGCGATCACGCCGGCCCGATTCCGCTGCTGCTGACCGACGTGGTGATGCCGGGGATGAACGGCCGCGAAGTGGACGAGGAGCTGCGGCGTATCTGTCCGAACATAAAGACCGTTTTCATGTCGGGCTACACCGATCAAATCCTGGTCGACCGCGGCACGATCGATTCAACCGCTCTTTATCTACAAAAGCCGTTTACCTTGACGGAGCTGGCGGCGATCCTGCGGCAGGTGGAAGAAGAGCCATGAGCTGTGAGCTATGAGCTATGAGCTAAGACCCGGCGGCCGCTGCGCGGCGGCCAAAGGCTCATAGCTCATGTCTCATAGCTCGTAGCTCTTATTCGTACCTCAGCGCCTTTACCGGGTCGGCCCGCGAACCGCGGCGCGCCGGAACCAGCGCGGCGGTGGCAGCCACCACGGTCAGCAGTGCGGCCGCGGCCAGGTAGGTCCAGGGGTCGTTGCGCTTCACCTGGAACAACAGCGTTTCCAGATAGCGCGTCAAGGCGAAGGCGCCTAGCAACCCGAGGGCCACGCCGCCGGCAATCCATGCCCCCGCCTGCCGCAGCACCAGGGCGAGAATGCGGCGTGGCGATGCGCCCAAGGCGGCGCGAATGCCCAGCTCGCCGATGCGCTGGCTCACCAGGTACGAGAGCACGCCGAAAATCCCGATGCTGGCCAGCAGCACGGCTACCGCCGCGAATACCGCCAGCAGCAGCATATCGAAGCGGCTCTGCGCGGCCGATTCACTGATAATCTCCCGCATGGTGCGGACATTGGTGACCGGCAAGTCGCGATCGAGCGCCCACACCTGTTGCTGAATCGCATTCACCAGCCGGCGCGGATCGCCCGCGGTGCGGACAGCCAGGTCCGCCAGGCGCACCGGATAGAGCGCAGTCTGGGCAGCGGCCAGGTAAATCTCCGGCTTGATGCGCTCGAGCTTCCCGGCGCGGCGAATGTCGTTCACCACGCCCACAATCCGGCACCAGGTTTGGCCGCGCTGGAGCTGATGGCCGAGCGGGTCGCGGCCGTCGAGGTATTGGCGGGCGAATTCCTGGTTGACGACGGCGACCGGCCCAGAGCCTTCGCGGTCCGCAAGAGTGAAAACGCGGCCGCGCAGCAGCGAGATGCCCAGGGTTTCGAAATATCCCGTGCCTACGGCCTGGGCGTCGGGGACGCGCTCCTGGTCGGGCGCGGTATCGACGAAGATTCCCGTGCCCCAGCCGCCGCGCAGCGGCATGCGGTTGGCGAATGCCACCGCCCGCACGCCCGGCAAGGCTTGCACGCGTTCCTCCAGCCGGCGGAAAAACGCGTAACGGGATTCGGCCGTCTGGTAGCGCGCCTGGGGAAGATTCACGTTCATGGCCAGCACGCCCTCCGTCTGGAAGCCCAGTTCCACTCCCATGGCCGCCAGAAAGCTGCGCAACAGCAATCCCGCGCCGATCAACAGAACCAATGAGAGCCCGACTTCGGCCGTGGTTAGCGTGGCGCGCCAGCGCGCCTGCGATTTCGAGCCCGCGCTGCGCGCCGAAGTCCTGAGCGCCTCCGCCGCCTGTGCGCGCGACGCCTGCCAGGCCGGAATGATTCCGAACACCAGCCCGGTGAGCGTGGCCACCGCCGCCGAAAGGCCGAACACCCGCCAGTCCAGGGACACCTCGGCGAGCCGCGGAGTATCCGTCGGTGCCAGCGCCACCAGCGCGCGCATTAATCCGAACCCCACGGCCATGCCCGCGGCGCAGCCCGCTGCCGCCAGCACCAGGCTTTCCGTAAGGAACTGCCGCACCAGGCCCCAACGGCCGGCGCCCAACGCCATGCGGACGCTCGATTCGTGCTGCCGCCGCACCGCCCGCACCAGCATCAGGTTGGCGACGTTGACGCAGGTGATCAACACCATCAATGCCGAAGCACCGAGCAGGATCCAGAGCGGCCCGCTCACCGCGCGGACCAGATCGTCGGCCAGCGGCGCCAGCACGGCGCGGAAATTGCCATTGCTTTGCGGAAACTGCTTCTGCAAGCCGGAGGAGATCGCGTTCAGCGCTGCCTGCGCCTGCGCCACCCCGACGCCCGGACGCAGGCGCGCCACTACGTTCACGTCGTGATCGCCGCGCTGAGCCAATTGCGATTTCGGGTAGGCTGCGGGCACGAAAAGTTCACCGCTGTCTTGTGGGAACACGATGTGAAATGGTGAGCGGAAGCCGCGTGGCATCACTCCGATCACGCGGTATGGCGCGCCATCCAACATCACGTCGCGCGACAACACGCCGGTGTCGCCGCCCAGCCGGCGCTGCCAGAAGTCATAGGTGAGAATCGTTACGTGCCGCGCGCCGGGCCGGTCGTCTTCCGCGCTAAATGTGCGGCCCAGCGCCGGCCGCGCGCCGAGCAGTTCGAAGAAGCCGGCGGAAACGGCTTCGCCGCCGATGCGCTCGGGGTCGCCGGTGCCGGTGAGATTCGCCGGGTGGCTATCGAAGCTGGCCATGGCGGCAAATGCCGGCGATGCCGCATAGTCCGCAATATTGGCGACCGAGACTGTGGTCCGCTTCGGACCGCCCGCTTTTCCCAGCGAGCTGCCGTGGCTGCTGAAACCTTCGCCGTGCCTGTCGTAGATCTGCTCTTCCCAAAGCGAGACCAGCCGGTCGGACTGGGGGTACGGGAGCGCGCGCAACATCACCGCGTTCACCACGCTGAAAACCGCCGTGTTCATCCCCAGCCCCACCGCTAGGGTAGCAACGGCGACACAGGTAAATCCGGGCGTTTTGCGCAGGCTGCGAAGCGCGTGGCGCACATCCTGGGTGAATTTTTCCCAGGAACTCCAACCCCAGACAGCGGCGCTGGCGTCGGCCACGGAGCCGCGGTTGCCGAACTGCCGCAGCGCGGCATAGTGTGCTTCTTCGCCTGATCCTAACTTGCGCGCGCGCAATTCCACGTGCAGGCGCATCTCTTCGGCCAGTTCGTGCGCTTCTTCGTCTCTGCACCAGATGCGCTCGAGCCGCCTCTTCCATTCCCCAAATTTCATGACCGCCTCCTATGCTGGCGCGAGCACGCGCGCAATCGCCCGCGCCACGCGCCGGTAACGCTCCACCTCGCGCTCCAGTTGCCGGCGCCCATCGGCCGTCAGCCGGTAATAGCGCGCGCGCCGGTTCTCATCCGTCTTTCCCCATTCGCCCTTGATCCATCCCTTGAGCAGCATGCGCTGCAGCGCCGGGTAGAGCGATCCTTCCTCCACCCGCAGAACCTCTTCGGAGAGCTCCAGAATGGAATCGGCGATGGCGAACCCGTGCATCGGGCCGCCGCCGGCCAGCGTCCTCAGAATCAGCATCTCCAGCGTGCCGGGAGGGATTACGTCTCTTTCCGTGCCCATTGACATAGACAGTCTATGTCAATGAGGAGCGGATTTCAAGGGCGAAACGACGTTATACAATCGTCTCGAAAGGAATCTTACACATGCGACCGATCGTTACCTGCGCCTTCGTAGCGGCCGCCATGCTGGCGCTCGCTGTCGCCGGTCTGGGACAGGGCCAGCCCGTGGATAAGAGCAAGCTCATGAAAAATAACCCGCAGAGCCCGCCCAAGGAGGCTTCTGCCACAATCGGCGGGAAACAGCTATGGATCGTCTATCACGCGCCCTCCGTGCGCGGCCGCAAGATTTTCGGCGGCGCCGATGCGCTTCAACCCGACGACACCACCTGGCGGCTGGGCGCGGATTACGCCACCGTGCTGCACACCGACGGCACTCTGGATTTTAACGGCAAGACCGTGCCACCCGGGGATTACTCGCTCTATATCGCGCTCGACAAGGGCAAGTGGCAGCTCATCGTCAACACGCAGACAGGCCAATGGGGCATCAACATGGACGGCAGCACCACTGACAACCCGGCCAAGGACCTGGTCCACATACCGCTGACAATGAGCAAGCCATCCGCGCCGGCGGAGCAACTCAAGATTTCGCTTACGGGCACGGGCGGCGACAAGGGCAAGCTTGAAATCGCCTGGGCGGACGTGGACGCTGCCGCGCCGTTTATAGTGCGTCCGGTACTGGGCGTCCCTGTGAAATAGCTTTCAGATCCGCTGCCGCCAGCACCGCTGCCACCACCTGTTCGTCGCCGAATCGGGAGTTGATCATCAGATCGTAGAGGTGGGGATTGCACCAGTGCTGGCCGAAATACTTCTGGATGTATTCGGCGCGTGTGCGATCGTTCTCCCGCACGTACTCCTCCAGGTCCAGCCGTGCGCCCGCCCGCTCCGCCACGCGGCGTTTGCGCAGCTCGAGCGGTGCGTAAACAAACACGTGAAACACATCCGGACAGCCGCGCAGAACACACTGCCCACCGCGGCCCACCACCACGCAGTCGCCGTGGCGTGCGGCTTCCCCGATCACTTTGCGCCCGATGTCTGCCATCACGCGCGCGTCCATCAGGTCTTCATCGCTGACGCCGCTGGGCCATTCGCCGGTGCCGTGCCAGATGGAGCGCACCAGCCCGCGAAACCAGGGGTCGCAGCGCTCATCGAACTGCTCGCAGACTTTGGGGTCGACCTGGGCCGCCTTGGCTACTTCAACCAGTAGCTCACGGTCCAGCAGCCGCCATCCGAGGCGGTCGGCCAGGAGCCGTGCGATGCAGCCGCCACCGCTCCCGAACTCACGACCTACAGTAAGGACTCGTACCGCCATACCTTATATTGTGAGACGGGAAATCGCCGGGCGCATCCCCTCCGTGTTATTCCACGCGCAGCACACGGACCACGTCGAGCCCGAGGGCGCGCCAGGCGGGCAGTGCCACTGCCAGCATACTCACGGCCAGCAACATGCCGCTGAGCGCGCCGTAGATCAGCGGGTCGGCGGCGGTGACGCCGAACAACTCGGCCTTCAACACGCGGGCGAACAGGGGCGCGGCGGCCAGTCCGCCGGCCAGGCCAATGGCGGCCATCGCCAGCCCCTCGCCCAGGACAAGCTTCACGATGTCCCGCGGCGCGGCGCCCATAGCCACGCGCACGCCGAACTCGGCGGTGCGGCGCGCCACCCGGTACGACATGACGCCGTAGAGGCCGAGGCCGGCGAGAAACAACGCCAGCCCGGAAAACGCGCCGAACAGCGTCAACAGCACGCGCCGGTCCCCCAAGGACGAATCCACCAACGATTCCAGCGTGCGGATCTTCCACATGGGTTGATCCTTGTCCACCGACCAGACGACGCGCTCCACATCGCGCACGCGGTCCAGCGGATTGCCGCGCGTGCGCACCACCAGGGTGGCGAAGGTAATCGGATCCTGCGCGTAAGGAATATACAGTTGTGGCAGGTCGGGTTCGTCGAGCCGGTCGTGGCGCGTGTTGCCTACCACTCCCACTACGGTTGCAGGCACCAGCCGCGGCTTATCGGGGGCGAGATCGCGGTTGGGAATCAGCACCTGCCGTCCCAGCGCGCTCGAGCCCGGCCAATAGCGCCGCACGAAAGATTCGCTCACCACCGCCACGCGCGGCGCATCGGCGTTGTCCGAGGCGGTAAAGGTGCGGCCGGCCCGCAGGGGGATGCGCACGGTTTCGAAATAAGTTCCGGTGGCGGCATTATATTGAGCGAGAAAAGGCGCGGAGGGCGGCGGCGCAGGCCGGTCCGGCAAGCCGATTTCCGTAGTGCCGCCGTTGCCGCTGAAGGGCAGGCCGCGCACGATGCCGGCCGCTTCCACGCCGGGCAGGGCCTGTACGCGCGCCACCACCTCCTGATGGAAGCGCACCTGGCGCGGCCCATCGGGGTATTTGCCGGCCGGCAGGCGGTATTCCATGGTGAGCACATGCGAGCCGTCGAAGCCGGTATCCACGTGCAGCAGGTGGCGCAGGCTTTCCATCATCAGGCCGCAGCCGGCGAGCAGGACGAAGGCCAGCGCCACCTGCGCCGCCGCCAGCACGCCGCGCAGGCGTGTGTGGCCGGAATCGCGGCGCAGGCGCAGCCCTGCGGAAGCCGAGCGCCGGGCCATGAGGGCGGGCGCCATTCCAAACAGGAGGGCGGAAAACACGGTGGTGACCGCGAGAAAAGCCATCACCGGCCAATTCAATCCAGCCGGCGCGCCATCCGGCCAACCGGCGGTTTTTTGCGCGATATAACGGGCCAGTGCGGCGGCAATGCCAACTCCCAGCGCCGCCCCCGTCGCTGCCAGCAGCAGGCTTTCCGCGAGCAATTGCCGGACAATGCGGCCGCGGCCTGCTCCCAACGCGGCGCGGATGGACATTTCCTGCCGGCGGCCCGCCGCTTTGCTCACCAGCAGGTTGGCGATGTTGGCGCAGGCAATCAGAAGGAGGCAGCCTACCGCGGCCGCCAGCGCGCGCAGGGTGGGCTTCACATCCTCCACCACCAGGTCCTGCAGCGGAACCAGCAGGGCGCCGCGGTCGCGGTTGCTATCCGGATACGCGCGCGCCAGTTGGCCGGTAACCGTGTTCAGTTCCTCCTGCGCCTTGGACGGCGAAACGCCCTCCCGCAGCCGCGCTATGGCCAGCACACAGGTTTGCCCGCGAGCGCGAGTGTAGCCCGGATACAGGTGTGAGGGCAGCCAAACGTCAACGGCTTTGAAAAGGAACGGCGAAAAATCGCGCGGCAGGACGCCCACCACGGTGAACGGGTCGCCATTGAACACGAGCTTGCGGCCGAGGATGGCAGAGTCGCCGCCGAAGCGGCCCTGCCACAACGCATATCCCAGCACTGCCGCGCGCTCCGCGCCGGAATCGTCCTCGCCGGCGGCGAACGTGCGTCCCAGTGCCGCCTGAACGCCGAGAATGGAAAAATATTCGGGCGAAACAAAGCCGCCCACCACGCGCGCAGGCTCCTCAATGCCGGTGAGATTCACGCTCTGCCCTTGGAGAGCCGCTACGGCCTGAAACGAGCCGGCCTGGCGGTAATCCTCGAGGTCGGCGGGCGAGAGGGACCAGCGCTTATGGATGGCGTCGCGGCCCCAAACAAATACCAGTTGCCTGGGATGTGGAAACGGTAGGGGGCGCAGCAGCGCGGCGTGAATGGCGCTGAAGATGGCGCCATTGGCGCCAATCGCGAGCGCCAGCGTGAGCACCGCGGTCGCGGCGAAACCGGGCTGACGGGCGAGCACGCGGCAGGCGTAGCGCACGTCCTGGAAGAATTCCTCCAGCGCGCGGTTGATGCCCACCTCGCGGGTGCTTTCGCGAATCGCGGCCTGGTTGCCGAACCGCTTGCGCGCCTCGCGCAGAGCGGCGGCTTCGCTCATGCCGGCGGCGCGTAATTCGGCGGTCCGCATTTCAATGTGCGAGCGCAGCTCGTCGTCCAGATCGCGCTCGGCGGCACGCCGGGCCGCGAGCCAACGCCATCGCCACCGCCAGGTCATGTCTCCTCCTCTACGCCAGCCGCAGCACCTTTCCCACCGCCCGGCTGAGCCGTTCCCAACTCTCCTGTTCGTGCGCCAACTGCTTTCGCCCGGCCACGGTGATCCGGTACAGTTTGACCCGCCGGTTGGTGGCCGAGAGTTTCCATTCAGAGTCCACCCATCCTTCGCTCTCCATGCGATGCAGGGCGGGGTAAAGCGAGCCTTCCTCTACCCGGAGCTCGTCCCCGGAGGCAGCCTGGATGTGGTTCACAATGGCGTAGCCATGGAGCGGACCGCGGCGCGAGAGAGTGCGGAGCACCAACAGGTCGAGCGTGCTCTGCAAACGGTTGGAGGGGGATTTCATTGCCTTGTAGTCTATGCCTAGGCCACAAGGTATGTCAAGGAACGATCAAACGCGCGACGCCGCCGTGGCAGAGGTCCGCGGAATCTGAGCGGACTGGCGAAAATACCTGTCCAGCGCCGGTTACCAACCGGCGCGCAGGTTACCAACCTGCCCCAGCGCCACGGCTAAATCCGTTCCCCTGCCGTTATCATATTCTCAAACGTATGTGGAAACGCCATCGCATCTTTTTCGCCGCAGCTGCCATGGCCATGGCCGCGGTTCTGGCGCTTTGGATCGCACACGATCTGACGGATTCCACATTGCGGGATCTGCGGCAGTTCGATGGCCACGAGGTCGGCCGGCTGGAAACCGCCATGTGGCGCGCCTACTATGAGCACCATCCGGTTCGTCTGTTCGTGGAATTGTCCGAGATGCTGCGCCGTCAATATCATCTTCCATTCTGGCGCTCCTGCGTGGGCGCGTACTACGCCGCGCGCGCGGCCGTCGTCTTTCAAAGAGGACATTCACATGCCGACTACATGCGCGCGCTCCTGGACCTGGACCGCTACTATGCGCTCATTCGCCGTGCCAGCAAGACCGGCTTCGACGCGCACCGGGCCGCGCTGCTGGAACTGGACTGGTGGATCGTTCACCGCGAGCGGGCCCAGCACCGGCCCGAGGATCTCTACAGCGGCCTGGCGCGGCTACAGTCCGAAATCTACCGCTTGCCGGAGGAGCGCTTTGAGGAACACGCGCGCACCCGTGGCGAGGCCATGCTGCTGCGCGACGCCCGCGCCGGAAGCGGCTCGCCGTCGGAAACAGATTGGCAGCGGATTGCGCAACTGCTGGATCAATCGTGGGTGTCCTTAGGGGCTGCCGTAGGTCGCGCGGCCGATCCCAGGTAAACCTGAAACGGCGCCCAGTAGAATGGCTTGCGGAACCCCGGCGCGCCGTTGAGGAGCGAGAGCTTGGCATCGCGCAGCGCTTCCGTCGGCTCCTGGCCGGCGGCGATGCCGGTGTACAGGCGGTCCATGAGGTGGCTGGTAGAGACGTCGCTCACATCCCACAGCCCGGCGATCACGGCGCGGGCGCCCGCGTTCAGAAAGGCCCATGCGAAACCCAACAGTCCTTCGCCGGCATAGGCGCGCGTGCCCGCGCTGCGGCAGGCGGAAATCGTCACCAGGCTAGCCTCGATTGGAATATCGGTTACTTCCGATGCCATCAGCTTATACGAATGCCGGCTGGGCGTCGGGGAAAGAACCACCGCCGATTCCAGCGGCCGTTCGTAGTTTGCCTCCGCGTGCGCCGCGAAATGAATCAGCGAGAACCGGGAGGGGTTCGACTGAAGGTAAGCCGTGGGAGAGGCCAGCGCACCTTGATAGACGGTTTGCGTCCAGCCGCCGAAATGCGACTGGATGCCGCGGATTTCGGCGGCGGCGTTGGGCAAAGCTTCATACGAGGTGCCGCGGTAATCGGGGCTGCCGATGAGCAGCAGCTCCCGGCCGGCGGGTTGAGCCGCCGCGCGCGGGTGCGAAGCCGCGATGGTGATGGAAGGAGAAACCGCGATGCGCACATCTTCGATCCAATAATGTGGGCGCGGGACGGCGGCACTCGCGGGCGCGACCATCGTTTCCAGGTTCAGCCGGTGCAGCGGACCATCGGGAATCACGATCAGCGGCATGTCTTTGGGAATGTTCGCCGCGACCTTTTCGAGCAAGGCATGCCACAGCGCCGGACCCGCGGCCTCGCCGGATGCGATCGGGTCGCGCAGCGAATGTTCCACGCTGTTGCGGTACTGCGTCACCAGCGGCGCAATCTCCGCCGACCCGGGCAGTTGGAAACGCTCCATGCCCGTGGGGGTAATCAGCCAGGCGAAGGAGCGCGCCGGCGCAACCCAAAAGCTCAGAATGGCCGCATGCGTGGCGGCCGCCGCTTGCTGGAAGCTCGCCGGCGACGGGAACTGTTGCGATTCGAGCTTGCGCCCCAAGCGCTCGCTCAGGACACGCGCCCGGCTCGATTCCACCACCCGCAGCGCGCGCACATCGTCGTTCTCATCCACCAGGGTGTTCACGTATGCCTGGTAGAAAGGGATCAGCCGCGAGAGTAGAGTGATGCGGTTACTGGAGTCCAGCAGCTCTGACCGCACCTGGCCGATGGTTTCCAGAGCGCTTTCGAAAGAGCGGTTGGCCTGCGGATAGCGCTTGGCCACGGAGTCGATCAAACCCAGCAGGTAATAGGATTCCCAGCGAATGAATGGCTCGTTGGGATTGGCCGCCAGTATCTGGCGGCAGATCGCCGCGGCTTCCTCCACATGCCCTCGCCCCCACGCGATGCGCGCGCGGTTTCTTTCGACTGCCGGCACAGGATTGTTGTTGCCGGAATGGTGCAGGATGTCCTCCGCGCGCCGATTCCATTCCTCGGCGGCATCCCACTGTGAGGCTTTAATGGAGGTGAGCGAGATGTTCCAGGCGAACCGCGCGGCATCGCGGTCATTGCCGAGTTCGCGCGCCAGGTTAAAGGCGCGCTGGTAGTTTTCGAGGGCCTTGGGCAGGTCTTCTTCGCGGTCATACAGCACGCCGAGCTCGCCCAGCGCAATCATCAAGTTCGAGCGCGCGCCGATCTGCTCGAAGATCCGCGTGGCTTGTTGCTGATGGTCCAAAGCGGCGTCGAAATCGCCGAGCCACGCGTAAGTGGAACCGAGGTTGCCATGGGCGAATGCGGCGATGCGGTGGGCGCCCAACGGTCCGGCCACGCTCAAGGCGCGCAATCCGAAAGCGATGGAGTCCTCGTATCGGTGAAGCGCTCTGGCGGAAAAGCAAAGGTCGTTGAGCGCGTATGCCTCCTGGTAGGGGACGCCGTTGCGCGCCGCCAGAGCCTCCGCCTCTTGATACGCTGTCTGCGCATCGCCGATTTTCCCCTGCCGGGAAGCTATCACGCCCTGCGCGCGCTTCAGCCGCACCACCAACTCCGGATCTTTGGCGGAAAGGCGGGCTCGCGCCAAAAGCGCGGCGGTCTGGTCCGCGGGCTGGTAGCCAATCAGCGCGAGGTCGATCAGGCGCCGAACCTCTACCTGGTCCAGCCCGCGCAAAGCCGGCACGGGATCGCGAAGAAGCGCTTCGGCGGCTTTGCGGTTAGCCTGCGCGTCCAGGATCTCGGCCTGGAGAAAGCGGAGATTCCAATAACCCGCAGAACTCCGGTCGCGCTCAAACCGGGCTGTTCCCGCGGATGCCTCGGCCGCTGCCCGCGGAAGATCGCCAGCCACCAGCATCGACCATGCTTTTCGATAAACTGCGTCCGCGGATTGCTGGTGCGAGCAGGCAAACGCGCACAGACAGACCAGTAACGGGAGAAGGAGCCTAGTTCGTGCCCGTCTGTCCGTTCGAGCTGCCATCGCCTACCGACCCCGAGCCCCCGCCGTCGGAACCCATGTGCAGGCGAACCATGGTAACGCGGCGGTCGCAACACTTGACGAAAACTTCGCCCAAAATGATTCTGCCGAATCCATCCCATTTGATAGTGTAGCCGTCCGCTTGCACGCGTACCTCATGCTCGGGGTCCTGCTTGCCGATGAGCTGGATTTCCCGGACCAGCGAGAATTTCACTGTCCCATTGACTTCGCGGACCGCGGCGGCGCCCGGAAGGGTGCCAAAACGGCGCGCATTGGCGCTGCGCCAGGCGGAACTTTGTTTGCGATAGTAATCCGCCAGATTCTCCTTGGACGAAGTGAACTGGAGGGGTTCCTCATCCAGAATGATCTTCGCTTCCACGCCGCCCATCCGCAGCCCTTCGATGCGGCTGCCCCTGGTGGAAATCGTGGCTTCGCAATTCTCGCTCTCCATTTTGCGGCTGGAATTGAAATGCAGCTTCACCAGCCCGATTTCCAGCTTCTCCAGAACGTCGACGGCTTCGATCTCGGCCTCGACGTCCGTTTCCCAGCGATCGGCCAGCGTCAGGCCCTCAGCTTTCGTATCGATGCGCCGCACCGCGAGCAGCGTCCGCTTGCGCGGCTGATCTACCGCGTAGCAATAGTTGGCGGCATGGCCTTTCGAGATGCCGCCGGTGCCCGGCAGCGCGCTGGCGCCGAGCGTGGGGATTACGTGGTTTAGATTTTGGAGTTGATCCAGCTTGTGGAACTGCGCGGCCGCGCCGACGGCGTTGCCGGAGAAGATAAAGTATTTTCCGCTTGGGCTCATCTTGTGCTGGCTCCCTGTGCTATGATTTCGAATCGGTTACGAGCAAGCTCCGATGCGCCAGCGGCGGCATCGGCGCGAACGACTATACTATAACGCCCGGCATCGGGCCGGATGGGAAAATAAACCTCCAGCGGCTCGTTCGGCGGCGGCAGCTTGACCCAGCCGGAACTTAACACCCGGCCGGAATCTCCGCCCAACTCTACCCACACCTGGTTGCCGGTTGCGCCGGGGCCCAGCGCCATCTCAAAACGCAATGGCGCGCCTGCCGGAACCTGGGGCAGGGAAGCGCGCGTGGCGCCGTCCAGCACCACGGCCGGCATAAACGCTTGCGGCGCGCGCAGCCCGGGAATAGTGACCGCGTTCTGGTAGATGGCGACCGAGGCCAAAGCCATCGCGGCCAGGGCAGGAAGCGCGAATTGCCAGCGGAACGTCCAGAAGCCGGTGCGCGTTCGGGCGGGCGTGGGCTCGGCCGCCGCGTCGGCGCGATCGCGAAATACCGCCCGGGCATTGGCGGCGAAGGCCGACGCCGTCCAGACTTCGTCCAGGCAGCGGGCGCAACCGGCAAAGTGTTCTTCGAAGGCGTCGCGTTCCTCGGCAGCCAGGTCCCCGATAACGTACCGTTCGGAGGCCCTCATTTGCGTCGCGGTCTCGTGATCCATCAATTGCTCCCCGTAAGGGTTATGAAACACCAAGCTATTCCGTTACAGCAAAAAAACGCGATGCTCCGGCCCAGAGCACGATTTTTGCGCACGTACACCGCTTCGAAACGCGCTTTAGCGCGGTGTAGAAGAACTCGCAAGTACTCGCTATCGATTGACATACGCCGGCAGATTTCGGCTCGGTCGAGCTCCTCGAAAAACACCAGGCGAAGAATTTCACGGTCGCGTTCCGCCAGCTCGTCCAGCGCCTTCGCCACCGCCCGTTTGCGCTGTTCGTTGACCAGCGGCGCGTCCAGATCTACGGAATTGTCGGCTTGTTCGGGGGCATTTTCCTCGAGGAGCGGATGGCGCGCCTGCTTGTGCAGGAATTCCAAAAGGACGTTGTGGCAAACGGTATTGACAAAGCCGCCGAAGCGTTCCGGCTGGTCAATGCCGGCTCCGTGGCGCAGCGCCTTGAGCACGCGCAGCAGGGTCTCCTGGCGGACGTCCTCCACCATCTCGGGCGAAATCCGGCGCGCGCGCAGCTTGAGAAAAATGAATTGGCCGAAATAAGCGCTGAAATGCGATTCAGTGTCTGGGTCAGCGGCGGTGAGTTTCTGGATGTACTCGGCATCGAACGCGCGGAAGACCATGGACTACTCATTATAGGACCAGCGGGGCGGTATAAACCCGATGAAACGCTCCGCCCCGTCGTCTCACTATCCCGTATGCTATTGCGGACGCGGTTTCAGGAACGACCCAAGCCGGCGGCTCGGGACTTTCCGCTCGCGCTGGAAATGCAATACCACGTGGTGGGCGGACCGGAACGGGAAACCAGAGGTGCGGGACGCACTCTGTGGATGAGCAGCCGCGAGGTGATCTTCGAAACCGAGCGGACTCTCCCGGCCGGAACCGAATTGGAAATCCTCGTCTCGTGGCCCGCTCTGCTGGAAGACCGTATCGGGCTGCAGTTGTGGATTCGCGGCTTCGTGCTGCACACGCTCTCGCACGGCATGACTGCCGGTATTCTCAAATACCAGTTCCGCACGCGCGCTCTGGTGCGGGCGGAGGGAGCCCATGCATCGTCGCCGGCCTGCCCGCTATCGGCTCACGCGGAAACCGTGGGCAGCCGATAGCCGGGGCCGGACATCTCGCCTACTGCACTGCCAGGTTATAGGTATTCGAGCAATACTGCTGCCCGCTTGCCATGGCACAAAGGTAGAGCGGAGTGGTAGGGCCGGAAAGGCCCGCCGGAACCATCACGTTCACCTGCTGAACGCCCGCGATGCCGGGCGCCTCGCCGGCGTAAATCGGCACCAGGCGGTCCGGGCCGCCGATGCTGGCCCAAACCGTCGCGCCCGCGGGAATGCCGGTGGCGTAAATCTGCAGCACCGTTCCGGCCCTTGCCGGAGCGCCCGCCGCATTGACGCTGTTATCCTGATTCAGCACTCCCGGAGTAAAGATGGAGGGCCATGCCGGCGAGAGCGTCACCGCCAGCGGAGCGCTAGAGTTGCCATCCGCCGTCACCACCATGCTGGATGAAGTCTTGGTAGCGAGGCTGGCGGGCACTTCCAGATTGATCTGCGTGGCCGAGGTGTAGAGCAGCGTCGCCGCCGCGCCGTCGAATGCCACCGAAACATTCTTGCCCGCCATGTTCGAGCCCATCACCGTGGCCAAGGACCCGGCTACCACCGGCGTCTGCACGAATGTGGCCGCGTTCACCACGCCGCTAACAACGATCGCCGGAGTCGTGGCCGGCGGATTGGAGCCGGTGCTGGTGCCGGAACCGCCGCCGGTGCTGCTCCCGGTAGGCGGGCCTGTGGTTGCCGGCGTGGTAACCGTGAACACCACTGGAATCGTGGCGCTGCCGGCAAGCGGTCCGGCATCAATGGTTATGGTGGCCTTATACGTTCCCGCGGTCAGGTTCACGGCGCTGGCCGAAACCAGAATGCTGGCGCTGTTCTGCCCGCTGGTGTTATTGAGCGTGAGCCAGCCGGAGCCGTTCTGGTAGGTTACCGTCGCGGTCCAGTTCATGATGCCGCCGGCGACATTCTGCACTGGAATGTAGCCTTGCAGGCTGGTCATCAGGCCGCCCGCAAAACCTGCAAGCTGAATCGACGGCGCCGCGGGGACGGAAAGCTTGGGGAAATAGCCGGCCTGGCAATCGCCCACAATGCTGCAATCGGAGGCGGGGATGGTGGCCTGAAACCGCGGCACGGGTGCGGTCTGCGAAGCCGTCGTCAGGATCGAGACCGGCGCGAACGAAAGCGATTCATTCGCAGTGGAAGCCGCGGTCACGTTGGAAAGCCCGAGGAAGGTTGGAAACTGGGCGCTCTCGATGGTGGCGTTGTTGGCGTCCACAACCTCGTACACCACGTATCCCGCGCCGTTGGCCAGCGTCACCGGGCTGGCGGTATTGAAAGCGATCGCGCCGGAACCGGTGGGCGCACCCACGGGAAAGCCGCCGGCGCCGGTGGAGTCCGCGTTTTGCACGCGCGCCAGCAGCAGCGTGCTGCTGCCCGGAACGTACTGGCCGGCGGACTGCGCCAGGCCGAGATCGCCGCCTGCTGTAGGCACTGCGGCATCCGAGCCGGCTACCCAATCCGGCACGTAGAGCTGCGCATTCGCCGGGAAATTACTGTACTTCACCAGAAATCGCGTTCCGTTGTCGTCCCCCGTGCCGCGCACCAGAAACGCCGAGCCGAACCCTTCCGTCAAGCGCGTGGAAAAGAATATCGTGCCGGTGGAGAACAGGTTCGCCAACGTGACGGTGGAAGGCAGCGGCGAACCGGTGCAGGTGACGCCTTCAGAGTAGAGCGTGCTGTAGAGCCCAAGCTGCGCATACGCGACCACTACCTGCGATTGGTTTAGCAGAAGCCCACTGGCGGCAATCGCCGCGGTGAGCGCTCCTGAACCGCCGGTGAGACCAAAGCCGCCGGCGCGAACGCCGGAGATTTTGAGATTCAACATGCCGCTGGCCGGCACGGTGAAGTTATAAGGAGCGAAGGTAATGCTGTTGGACGAAATCACACCCGCAATGCCGGTGGGCGTGAATCCGCTTCCATAATCTACGTAAAACACCGCGTCCGCGGCCTGATTGGAAGAGTTGACTCGATTGGTAATGCTCGCCGGAAGATAAACGGTGATGCTGCCGGACAACATCGCTCCAGCAGGGGCCGAACATTGGAAAGTAATGTCGCCGATCCGCTCGGTGAGGCCTTCCGACCGCACCTGGGGGGGAACGGCGGAAACCGTACAGTTGGCGCTGGAAGAGCTATTCTGTGCGTAAGTGGCGCAAATTGTTAAGGTTAACGTGAAAAACGCGAGCGCGGCGCGTTTACCACGACGAATAAGGGGTCCCATCGAGTCCCATTTTATCCGATCCACTATGCACGTCGAAAATCCCCGGCTCTGCCTGGTTCAACGCCTGGCTGGCATCTTCCATCACAGTTTGCCAGGTGTCATTGTGGCCGGTCATCGGGTCCGTGGGGATGGTGCGCAGGTAGCCTTCCGTCACCAGGTCCTGCAACTGCGCCGGCGCTTTCTCTTTATCGTACGTGTAGTGATCGATGACGTCGCGCAGCGTGGTGAGATTGTTGTAGAGGACCGTCTCTTTCGCCCGGATGATGGATTTCTGGTAAATGGGAATCGCCATCGAGATCAGAATCACGATGATGGTGATCACCACCATCAGCTCGACGAAAGTGAAACCCGTGAAGGGGCGCCGTCTAGAATTCTGAATAAGGCGTGCCATCGGGAGCCTTCTGATCGGTCTTGCTATACACATCGAAAACGTTCTGCCCGCCCCAGCTTGTGGACTTGGGGTCGTCCTGGTCGCTGCGCAGGCCCCACTCGGCGGTGTTGGTAAAGGGGTCCTTGGGAATGCGGCGAAGGAACTTGATAATCTTCCCATCGGGCGAGCTGGGTAGCTTGATCCCCTCCACCAGCTTGTCGAGCGACTCCGGCCAGCAATTGGTGCCGGCCTTGGGCGGCCCCAGGTAGGAGGCGTCGCAATAGTCCTTGTACTTGTCGATGGCGGCGCGCATTTCATCCAGGTCGCGGCGCAGCGCACGCTCGCGCTCCACCCGGACTTTGGCGCGCGCCAGCGGCACTGCCATGCTGGTCAGCACCAGCAGGATGGTAAACGCCACCACCAGCTCCACCAGCGTGAACCCCGCCCTGGAGCGGCCTTTCAGGCGAAAGTTGTGGGGCAGGTTGTCAACCTGCGGCGGGTTGGTAACCCGCCCGGAGCTTTCCGTAAATAACGGGGCCGGGCGCCGGTTGCCAACCGGCGCGCAGGATGCCATCCTGCCCCACTGCTCCCTGGTGATTTTCATTTCACGTTCACGGTAAGCTGCGGGCTACCCGCCACAACCGTGCCCCCCTGCGAGTTGCGGACGTTGAGCTGCGGGATAGTCACCTGTGTCGCCCCGCGTCCAACCGCCTGGAAAGTGAAAGTAACCAGCGCGCCCGTGGGAGCGGTCACGCCGGGAGAGTTTGGCATCACCCCGATCTGCACCGAGGCGCGCCCCTGGTCGTTCTGCACGTTTTTGTTGAAGACCGGCTGCTGTCCGCCGCGGGCCAGCAGGTCGCCCTGGTTCACGCTATTCAAGCTGAGTACCTTGGGATCCCAGGTGACGATCATGGGAGCGGAAGCTACGTCCGTGCCCCCATCCACCACCAGCGACACGGTGATGCTGGAACCCATGTCCGTGTCCACCTGCGAAGGCTGGAAGTGCACGCGGGCCGGGCCTTGCGCCTGCGGAGCACCGCCGCCCGTAGCCGGCGGAGCAGCCGAAGCGGGCAGGGGCGGTGCCGTGGCCGGCAGGGCTGGGCCGCCTGGTGCCACGATCGGGTTATTCTCGGCAGCCGGGGGCGCCGGCTTCGGATTCGCGGGCGTGGAGCTGGGCGCGATGGGCGAGCCCGAGGGCGTGGTCCCCTCCGCCGGTTTCACGTCGGCGGGCGCCGGTTCGTGCGACAGCTTCACCGTCAATTGCGTTCCGCTGGCCACCGGCCGCACGTTTTCGGCGCTGATCTCCGGACGGCGGATGATGTGCGGAATCAGAACGATCATAAGCTCGTCGCGGTTTTCGTTGGTGCTCTCGCCGCTGAAGAGTTTGCCCAGCAGCGGGATGCTTCTGAGCCCCGGAATCCCGGTCACCGTCTTGTCGTTTTCCGTGTTGATGAGGCCGCCCAGCAGCCCCACTTCGCCTTCCCGCATGCGGATATCGTGCTCCACCGCGCGCTGTCCGATGATGGGCTGCTGGATTCCGCCCAGGTTCACCTGGCCGGCCACGTTGGAAATATCCAGCTTAATGTGCATGCTCACTTCGCCGTTATCGTGCACGCGCGGCGTGAGCTCCACGTTGACGCCCACGTCGATATAGGTGAACTGCGTATTCACCAGCGGGTTGATGCCCACGCCGCCGATGCCCGGCTGGAAGCTGCCGGTGGCCGTCGGCTCGCGCTCGCCGATTTTCAGAATGGCCTTGGCGTTGTCCACCGAACGAAGCTGCGGCGATTGCAGAACCTTGGTCTTGGCATCGCTCATGGCCGCCTGGAGTAATGCGCCTGGCAAGGTGGTGGCAAAATCCGCGCTCGAAAGATGCCCGAGCTGATTGAGCGGAATGAACGTGCCGGTAGTGCTGCTGGCGGTGGTGGTATTGCTCAAGTTCTGCGTTGTGGAGGAGTTGGTATTTGTTCCGGTTGTGCTGGTGTTGTTATTCGTCGTGCTCTGCACCTGGATACTTTGCCGCGGGTTGAAATTCACCGGCACGTTGAGACCGGTCGAGGCTAACGCGGCAGTGATCTGGCGGCTGAACACCGAGCTGGCTTCAATCACCATTACGTCCACCACTACTTCCGACTTCGGCTTGTCCAGGTCGCGGATAATCTTCTCCGCCAGCTCCACCTTGTCGGATTCGCCGCGCACCACCAGCGCATTCTGGCCCAGAAACTGATAGATCTTGCTGATGTCGGTAATGGTGCGGACCGCGTTCACAATTTCCTGCAATTCCTGCTGCGACTGCACATTTTGCAGATAGAAGGTTTTGGTGACCCACTCTTCGTAATCGCGCCGCTTGTTGGGATTGTCCATCGTGATGAAGATGGTGTTGGGCGAGATGGGCTTCCAGTAGGACTTGGTGAGCACGGCCAGGTAGTCAAGCGCCTGCTCGATGGTGGCGTCTTCCAACTGAATGTTGAATCCGTCCTTGGGCGGCGGCTGGAATTCGGGGTCCCACAGCACGTTGATACCGGCATACGCGGCCACCGTCTCGAACAAGACTTTGGTCTTGTTGTTCATCTTCAGATTAATGTGCTTGGGGTCGAGCGGCTTCAGCTCGGGCACGGAAAGGATGCGGTCCAGCTTGTCTCTTTCGTTCTTCTTGTATTCTTCGAGCGGCGTCAGGGCGCGCACCGCGGGCGGATCCACTTTGCCGGTGGCTTCCACCCGCTTGCGCTCGCGCTCGATCATGTCGCGCGTGAGCTGCGTCTCCTGCACCGCGATGGCGGAAGAGGGATTAATCGCATATGCCTTCTGGAACTCCAGCAGCGCCTCGCCCAACTGCCCTTGGGCGCGCAGCTTGAGCCCTTTGTCGATGTGCACCTGGCCCGCCTGAAAGCGCGCCTTTTCCGTGGCCATCTGGTAGACCATCTCGGCGGGGTCTTCCGACAGCGCCTTTTCGTAATCCTCCAGGGCGGCGTCCCATTCTTTCTTGGCTTCGTGAACACGGCCGTCGGAGAGATACTTATCGCCCTTTCGGGTTTTGGCCTCCAGCGGCAAGGCCGGGGCGAGCATGGCAAGAGCTACCAAAACTGCCGTTAAGCGATTGAAAAAAGGCATGTTCCCCTTGTGTGACGGTGTCCTGTGGGCCCCGTGGTACTATGAAGTGCGCTTGGACGGGCATGAAGCATCTAAATGCTTTGACGATTAGAGGCTTGCGCGCGTGGAGAGCAAATTTGCCCGAGAGAGACAGCTCCTTCAAGATCTTGAGCGATAACCGGCAGGCGGGTCATAACTATTTTCTCATGGACCGCTACGAAGCCGGCATGGTTTTGACCGGCACGGAGGTGAAAGCCGCCAAAGACGGCAAAATTCAGCTTAAGGAAGCCTATGGCGCGGTGGAAAAGAACGAAGCCTGGCTGATCAACGCCCACATCAGCCAGTACTCGCACGGCAATCGCGAAAACCACCCGCCCATTCGCAACCGCAAACTGCTGCTGCACCGCCGTGAAATCGACAAGCTTCTGGGCGAGACCCGCGAAAAGGGCCTCTCCCTTGTTCCCACCAAGATCTACCTGAAGAACGGCCGCATCAAGTGCGAACTGGCGGTGGCCCGCGGCAAAAAACTGCACGACAAACGCCAGGCCGAACGCACCCGCACTGCCGAAGCCGAAGCCCGTGCCGAGATGCGCCGGCGGGCGTGAGCGTTAGGTGGGGCATGCTTCAGCTTGCCACCCGGCCGGCAGGCCGGACGCGGCCATCTGGAAACCTGCCCCACCGCCGTGCGTCTGGAAGATAATAGGACCCATGGCTACGGATTCCGTATGCGCCAAGTGCGGAGGCACGGGCTGGATAATTGTCGAGCGCGGCTCGGTTTCGGCCGCTGAGCCGTGCGAGTGCCGTTTTGAGGGAAGGTCCGCGCGGATGGAAGAGCGGGCGCAGATTCCGCCGCTCTTTGCCGACAAATCGTTCGAAAACTTCAGCGTGCCCGGTCCTGAGAATCCCATCGCACGGCGCGAGCTGACCGGCGTGCTACTGGCGGTCAAGAACTTCGTGCGGGATTTTCCCAACGAGGTGCGGCCCGGTCTGCTGCTGGTCGGCGAACCCGGCACGGGCAAGACTCACTTGGCCGTGGCTGCCCTGCGCAAAATTGTGGAGAAGGGGTTTGAGTGCCTCTTCTGGGATTACCAGACGCTGCTGAACAGCATCCGCTCCGGCTTCGACCCCAGCTCCAACTCGTCTGACCGAGAGGCCTATCGCGCGGCTCTGGAAACCGAGGTGCTGCTGCTGGACGACCTGGGAGCGCAGCGCGTCACCGACTGGGTGGAAGACACCGTCTGTTCGATCATCACCCACCGCTGCAACCACCGTAAGGCATTGATCGCCACCACCAATCTGCCCGATCCCGATGCCGGCAGCTCATATATGCAGAAGTCCCCTCTGGGCACGCCCGAATACCGCCGTACGCTTTCCGATCACATCGGTGCGCGCGCCCGCTCGCGCCTGTTCGAGATGTGTACCGTCATCCGCATGCCGCTGGCGGAAGATTACCGGCTGAGAAAGGCGCGGACATTTTGAAACGCGCCCTCCGCTCCTTCACGGTCGCGGCTCTGATGGGGCTTGCGGCCGCTGCCGCTCCCGCCCCGCAGCCGGAAATCGTGCAGGCCGTCGAGTTTCCCTACTATCTCTATCCGCGGTCGCTGTGGGAGCGCGAGCTCGTCTGGCTCAAAAACATCGGCATCCACACGGTGGAGTTTTCCATTCCCTGGAACTGGCACCAGCTCCAGCCCGGCGATTTCGATTTCACCGGCCGCACCAGCCCGCGGCGCGACCTCACCGGGTTGATCAAGCTGCTCCGCCGCCTCGGCCTGCACGCATGGGTGCGGCCGCTGGGATTGATTTCGGGTTGGCCCAGCACGGGCATGCCCGCCGGTGCGCCGGAGCGCGCCGCCTGGGTGAAGCAGATCGAAAACCTGCTGGCGACGCAAACCACCAGCCATGGCGGTCCGGTGGAATTCGTCGAGGGCAAGTGGCCGGCACTCGATGTCGCTCCGCTGCCTCAGCCGATCACGATGCTCTCCGCCACCGACCTGCAGGCGCTCGCCCGCAGCCGCGCCGCCATCGAGAAGGCGCACGGCACGCTGCTGTGGAAGGACGTGGAAGACGAGCTCTATCCGGCCGGCTGGCTGCCGGTTTCGGCGGGCGACCCGCCGTCCCTGCTGCACAAGGGCGCGGTGGGGCTAAGCGGCGACGAGCGTTCCACCGTGGCCGCCCTGCGGCGCAGCGCCGCGCTGCTGCGCAATTGGCCCGCCCTGCTGCGTAATTTGCAGCCGGTGGCGCTGGCCCACGCGGCGGGTGCGAAGCTGCCGGACAACATCGCCATTGCCGAGCTAAGCTCGGGCGCTGCCGGCGCCGTCAGCATCACCAATCGCGGCCCCAACGAGTTTCACGACGACCTGCGTCTCTATGAGCCCGCCGCCCACCGCACCGTTACCGTACCCAACCTCACCGTCCCGGCGGGCGAATCGCTTTGGCTGCCGCTGAACCTGTCGCTCGGCCCTTCCGGGCTATGCGCCGAATGCTCGAATTTTTCCGTGAGCGAGCGCCTCGTCTACGCTACCGCCGAGCTGCTTTCAGTCGAATACGAAAACGGAATTCTGGCCATGGAATTTGCCGCTCCGGTGGCTGCCGAGGTGGTGCTGCAACTCGAGCGTAAGCCGGTCGGCCCCTATTTAGCCGCCGGCACGCCGCGGGATTTCGATTGGGACGCCGGCGCGTTTCGCGCGCGCTTGCCGATTCCCGCCTCTAAGCTGCCCGACCACCGCGTGCGCATCGGCATCGCTATCGAAGAGCCGGAAAACTCAGGTTTTTTCGATGACGCCCGCCGCTTGATCGTCGGCCAGAAAAACACGCTCGTCACCAGCTACTCCTCGGCTGAAGTGGCCGCGCGCTCGCGCCTGCGGCTGCCTGAGGGATTCACCGCGTCTGCCAAGAATAATGCGCCGGACGAAATCGAATACGAGCTGTCCGTACCTGCCGACGCCGTGCATGGCGATTTCGCCGCCCTCACGCTGGAGGCCGACGGCATGCCCCTGGGCCGCGCCCGCCTGCAACTGTTCCGTCCGCTTTCGGTGCGCCTGATGGAAGCCATGCAGGTGCACTTCGGCCCGCAAACCGAACTCACCCCCGACCCGCCCTCGGCGCCGCTCGACGGGCGCGTGGGCGGCACGCTGGAACTTTCGCTGCGCAACAACTGGCCCAGCATCCAGACTTACCGGCTGGAAGCCGCCGGCGACGGTCTCACGTTCTTTCCCGCCAAAACCGAGGTGAGCATAGGCGCCATGGAAGAACGGCGGCTATCGCTGCGCATCTTCGCCGATGCTGGCGTGAGCGGCCTGCGCAACTGGACTTTGCGCATCACCGGCGCCGGAACCGCGCCTGTCGAACTGCCGATGCGTCTGGTGCTTGTGCCGCGCAACGGCACGGTGGCCTGGAGCGCCGACCTGAATGACGACGGCGAGCCGGAATTCGTTCTGGAATCCTCCAAGGCGCGCGCCGTGTTTTCCACTCGCGACGGCGGCCGCTGGATGGAATTTACCGCCAAGGAGAGTAACACCAACTTTTTGCCCGAGCAGGGCGCTCTCGGTGCTTCCGGCAGCGTCTCCGCGCGCGCGGAGAGCGACGCGGTCGTCTTCACCGGGCCCGGTTGGCAGCGAACCGCGCGCCTTGCCGGCGGGACCCTCACCATCGAACAGACCACGCCGCTTCCCGCCGACGGCCTGGCGCCCGTCCGGCAGGTCGGCGTGGAATTCTCCATCGAGCGCCCTACCGCTAACCGCGCCGTTTACAAACTCGAGTAACCTTCTTACAACCCCTTACGCGCAACTTCCCCCCTTCCGCATCTATTGAAGCGGGAGGAAAAGAAAATGAAAAAGATCAGTGGTTTGATGGCGGTTCTGGTAGCGGCCGGCGCTTTGGCCGTGCCGGCCGTGGCTGGTTGCGTGGGATACACAACCTATTACAACTACCCGGTGGTGCGTCACGAGGTGCCCGTCCGGCACGAAGTTCGCCGCGACGTGCGTCCCATTCGCGGCCAATACGAGCGCCGGTAACGCCGGCAGTCTTGCTGCCGGCCGGTCAACTTGTTCCCCGGGGCAGGCCAACCGCCTGCCCCACGTTCTACTTTTTTAATAGCGCATCGACGCCCGTCTGTGCGATGGCTTCGTCCACTTCCGAAGCCGCGCCGCTACAGGCGATGGCGCCGATGGTCTGGCCGTCCACCTGAATCGGCACTCCGCCGCGGTTGGGGAACCCATCGGGGAAGGCCAGAATGTCCAGGTTTCCCGCCTTCAGCGAATCCGCCGCCACTCCCGACGCCCTGCGGTAGAGCGCCGCATAACGCGCTTTCTTCTGCGCAAACTGAATGGTATTGAGCCCCGCTCCGTCCGCCTTCTGCAGGAAGAGCAGGTTCCCGCCTTCATCCACAATGCAGATGGTCACCTGCACGTTGCGCTTCTGCGCCTCCGCCTCAGCCGCGGCAGCCATGGTCTTGATGGCCGCCAGGTTGATCCACTTGCGGCTGGGCAGTTCCACCGCCGAAACGGCCAGCGCACACATCAGCAATATCGGTACCAGTTTGATCATGGGAATCATAGTATCGCGAGGCGCCGGCCGCGTGAAAATGAAGAGATGAAGCGAATCTCACTCGTCGGTGCCGCCGGGGCGATCGGCGAAAGCGTCGCGCAGGCGTTGCGCCGGCAAGGCCGGCCCTACAGAGTAGTCGGCCGCAACCGGGAAAGCCTGCAACAATCGTTTGGCTCCGATCCGCTCGCCGAAGTTGTCACATGGAATCCCGACGACACTGCCTCCGTCCGCGCGGCGATGCACGACGTAGACACCCTGGTCTATCTGGTAGGCGTTCCTTACGATCGTTTCGAACTACATCCGCTATTGATGACGAAGACCCTCGAAGGCGCCTGCGCCGAAGGGGTAGAGCGTCTGCTTCTCATCGGAACCGTCTATCCCTACGGCCTGCCCACAACGCCCAAAGTTTCCGAGCAGCATCCCCGCAACCCGCACACTTACAAAGGCCGCATGCGCAAGCAGCAGGAGGACCTGCTGCTGGAAGCCGATGCCGCCGGCCGGATCCGCGGCGCCATTCTGCGTCTGCCGGATTTCTACGGCCCGCGCGTGGAGAAGAGCTACCTGCACTCACTTTTTCAAGCCGCCGCCTCGGGAGGCACCGCTAACATGCTCGGTCCCATCGATACTCCCCACGAGTTTGTCTTCGTTCCCGACGTCGGCGACGTAGTCACCGGCCTGTTGGGAAAACCCGAGGCTTACGGCCGTTTCTGGAACCTGGCCGGCCCCGGCGCCATTACCCAGCGCGAGATCATCAACCGCGTCTTCGCCATGGCCGGTCGCAAGCCGAAGTTCCGCGTGGCCGGCAAATGGACCCTGCGCGTGCTCGGTCTGTTCAATCCGTTGATGCGGGAACTCGCGGAAATGAATTACCTGCTGACCAACCCCGTGTTGATGGACGATACCGCGTTGACCGGCCTGCTCGGCGGCATTCGCAAGACACCGTACGAGCAGGGATTCGAGCTGAGCCTGGACGCCTACCGCCGCGTCGGAACATCTGCGTAAATCGTGGGGCAGGATGGCATCCTGCGCGCCGGTTGGCAACCGGCGCTCCCCAGGCTGTTTACGGGCGGTTTCGAGGGGTTACCGGGGCACGCTTTGGGTCGGCCGCAGGTGACCGCGGATCCGGAATCTACTTCTCCGGTATCCCTGTGTCTCTTGCTCCATGAGTGCTACAATCCGCTTTCGCGGAGAGAATCAGCGGAAAAACTTTGCGTGGGAATGCGCAGCGATGAGGCTGCTTCCAAAGAGATTTTCTCGCACAGCATGGGTCGTGGTCACCAACGGCCTGCTGCTCTGCGGTCTTCTGAATGCCAGGCCAAGCGTCAGCAACAGCGTGCTGGCGGCCGCACTATCAGTGGGCATCCTCCTGGAATTCGCCGGGAGCGCCGCGGCCGCGCTGTTGAATGTGGTTTCGTTCCTTTGTGTGCCCTTCTTCTGGATGTGGGAGAAAATGCACGATGCAAATTCCAAGGACTACCCAGGAGAATACGGTCTTACCTTTATGCTACTTGTTATCCCCTGCCTGGTCATAGTTGCCGTCAACCTGTTCTTCTATGTGCCGCCACTTCTTAGATGGCGGCGCGCGCAGGGTACAATGCCCTCGTCAAAACAACTCTGACCGCACCGGACCAGTCTCCGATATGTGTTAGTGCAGGTGGGGGTTCATTCCATTGACCGCCGGATTGTGGACTTCGGTGATCTAAGTTGGCGATGGCGACATCGAAATTACTCACGCGCAGAACCGCAACCACTACGGAATTACGGCCCACATCGCACGTCCGCGGACGTGCTGCGGCTGGAGCACGGCTCGCCGGTGCGCGGCCATTCGTAACAAATCCGGCCAAACCGGCGTCTCACCCTCAGCCATGATCTCTTGCCTGAAGGCCGGCAGCATGCCGCTTGTTTTGCTGCTTCTGGCACAGCCGGTCGCGGCCGCGGAAAAGCAAGACCCGTGCTCGACGCCTCCCTCCGTTTCCGACGTACGATTTGTGCTTTCGCTCAAGCAACACGGCACGGTCTTCCAGCAGGGCGAGATCGTTCCACTGGAGCTGTCGTTTACCTCGAGCACCAAAAATCGCTACTGGGCTGACGTCCGCACGTACGACCGCAGCGGCCGGCTGGGGATCGAGTCGTACTGCGTCGCGCCCGAGTCGTCCGATCCTCTCGCCACCTATTTCAAATCCGGAGGCTTTATCGGCGGCGGGCTCGGAGGCACGCGAGAGCTCGATTCAACTCCGTTCACGGCGGACGCGGAACTGAACGAATGGCGAACCCTGGGGCCGGGGCATTACCGCGTTTACGCAGTCAGTTACCGCGTCTGGCGGCCACCCGACCCGCACGAGCAGACGCCCTACGGCCGGGTTGCGGAGGTGGTCCGGTCCAATACCATCGAGCTCGACGTGAACCAGCCGGATCCCGCATGGCAGAACGAGCAACTGAGCAGCGCCATCGAGGCGTTGGCTCACCCATCATCACCCGAGGAGGCGCGCCGCGCCGCGCGCCGGCTTCGGTTTCTGAACACCAAAGACTCGGCCAGACAGCTTGCCGGGCTGTTTTGGGGGCTCAATCAGCAGCAGCCCACCGGCTGGGATCTCATGCTCGGTCTTTACGGATCGCCTTACCGGCAGCTCGCCATCGAGGCGATGCGCACGGAGCTGGCGGTTCCGGATCACGCCATCACCAATGAGTCTCTGAGAGCTCTGGTGAACCTTCAGGTCACCGCCGATCCGTCCTGGGATTTCTCTTCCACCGATCCCCAAGAGGCGCAGGCATTCTGGAAGCGGCGGGAAGCGCATACGCGCGAGCTGATGAAGGCGGAGATTCAGACGGTGGTGGCGGCGCTTTCGCAAAAGACCGGCAGCGCCCGGGCGTTAACTCTGAACGGCTTGCTTACGGCCGGCGCGGGCGATGCGAACCTCGCGCAAACCATCCGCCCGGCACTGATCGCCGCCTGGACGGATTTGCCGCGCGACACGCAATCGGAGCTGATCGAATATCGGTGGCCGCTGATCGCGAGTGCGGAGATGCTGCCGATTTTGCGCCGGCTAGCCGCCGAGCAGCCGCCGCGCGTCAACAGCCGGGAGGCCGCGGCTCGTGACGCCGTGCTCAGGCGTTTATATGAGCTCGATCCGGCGGCCGGCCGCGAAGCGATTCTCAAGGATCTGCTGAACCCGAACGCGCAGCCGGGTTTGGACGCCGTGAAGCTTCTCACCAAGGAAGATATCGCCATCGCCTTGCGGCCCGCCGTGGAACGGATCGAAAGCAACATCGCCAGAGGCCTCGATTATGACCTAGTGGATGGGTATGCCGATAGCAGCGCTCTGCCGGTGGTGCAGGCCGCTTTTGAAGCGCTTCTGGGCAAGTGGGCCTGTGCCCCGCAATCGGCAATGCTGCGCTACTTCCTGCGCGTGGATCCCGAATATGGCGTGAAGCAAGTCGGCGCAGCCTTGAACGCCAGAAAGAATACCGGCTGTTACCGGTTCCTGCTACAAGACTTGGGCGCTAACCTTCCGAAAGTGCAGCAGCTCGCGATTGACGCGCTGGACGATTCCGATTCTGACCTGGTGCAGAATGCAGCCTTGGCTTTAGGAAACTGGGGGTCGCCGGCGGCCGAGGCAGCGCTGTGGGCCCGCTTGCGCCGTTTTCATGCCGGCTGGGACGGCCGCGCGGATGAGCTCCGCTCGACGCCCGATTACCGCAGTCCAGCCTCTCACGCCGTAGCCCTGGAGCAGCAATTGGTGTCGGCAATCGCCAGGGGCACGAACTGGATTTGTCCGTCCGAAAAACTTGTCCGGCTCGGCCAGCTTGTATGGACCAAAGGCGAGAGCCGACAGATTGAAGGTTGGATCAAGCAATGGAACCAGGATTC
>Ga0335081_10001767_pt1 | contig 34370 bp, 28 predicted proteins | sample Lox_Sample_35_FD_206713 | JGI IMG/M metagenome (GOLD analysis project Ga0335081, IMG submission 206713) | Soil microbial communities from Loxahatchee National Wildlife Refuge, Florida, United States - Lox_Sample_3.5 | ecosystem: Environmental > Terrestrial > Soil > Wetlands | place: USA...
CGGCCGGCTGGGCCGCGGCGGCGGGGTGGTGACGATTCCCCTGATCACCCGGAAGACCGCCGGGGAGGAGAACAAGATCACCACCGGGATCAGCATTTACCCGGTGGGGACGGGCGCGCCGCTGCACTCGCACAACTGCGACGAGCACGTGACGCTGCTGGCGGGCACGGCCGAGGTCGAGATCGCCGGCCAGATCACGCCCCTGGAGCCGGACGACACCACATACATCCCGGCTGGCATCGTGCACGCCTTCACGAACACCGGCGGCACCCCGATGAAGATCCTCTGGGTGTACACCTCCGACTACGTGACCCGGACCTTCGCCGACACCGGCCAGACCGTGGAGCACCTGTCCGCCGCCGACCAGATGGTCCGCCCCGGCAGTTAGTTCATGATCACGAAGGATTTAGTACCTCTAGCCGTACCAGATCCTTCATGATCATGGGAATGCCGCGCTGGGACGAGGCCAGGAGTTACCTGTGCGTCACACGAGGCTGGAGTGACTGAGATGAGGACGCTTCCAGGGCTTCCAGGGCTTCCAGGGCTTCCAGGGCTTCCGGCGCTGCCGCGCTAGCTGGCGTAGACCTCGGCGAGGAACTTGCGCAGGGCGTCGTTGAACAGGTCCGGGGTTTCCCAGTACATCGAGTGGGGGGCGCCGGGGACGATCTCGACGCGGGCGCTGGGCAGCAGTTCCCCGGCCCGGCGGACGGTGCCGGGACTCAGCACGGCGTCCTTCTCGCCTGCCAGCAGCATGACCGGGAACGGGGCGGCGCCGACCTCCCCGGCGGTGGGACCGTCGCTGTTCAGGTTCCGCAGGTCCGCCATGGTGGCGGTGTTGAAGGTGCCCATCTGCCGGAAAAGGAACGCCAGGTCGGGCCGGCGTTCCCGGAACGCTTGTGTGAGCAGCCGGTCCAGGACCGGCAGCTTCTCGGCTTCGGCCCGGTCCGCCCGCACCAGCGCGGTGAGCTCCTCGTGCCGGATACCGCCGAGGGAGTGGGCCAGGACGACGCCGGCCACCCGGCCGGGGCGGCGCAGGGCCGCCCGCAAGGCCGCGGCCGCGCCGATGGACTGCCCGATAAGGACCGAACGGGCCGGGCCACCCGCCCCGGCCACGGCGTCCAGCACGGCGACGATGTCGCCCGGGAACGATCGTGCGTCGTGCTCCCCGCTCCACCGGGTGCAGCCGAACCCTCGCAGGTCCATCGTGATCACCGAGTAGTCATCCCGCAGCGCCGCGACCTGCTGCCACCAGGCCGCGTGGTGCCCGCCCGAGCCGTGCACGAACGCCACGGCTGGTCCGCTGCCGTGCACCTCGTAGTAGACCCGGACGCCGTCGTGGTCCGCCCAGCTCACCGGGCTCCCTCGATCAGGACCTGCCTGGCGTCTTCGGCAGACTGGGCGACGGGCGCCTTGGCGGCCTGCTTCTCCGCCGGGTCGTACGCCATCGGCGGCGGGAACGGGCGGCGGTGGTGGTAGACCAGTTCGATCATCGTGTGGTCGGGGTCGTGGATGTAGCAGAACATGGAGTTGTTCTCCGGCCGCATGATCGGCCGGGTGTGCCGGATGCCCAGCTCGCGCAGGTGCGCGAGGAAGCCGTCCCAGTCCTCGACCTCGACCGCGAAGTGGTACGGCGCCATCCGGTCCATCTCCTCGACCGGCGTGAAGTGCAGGTCGAAGTTGCCCCGGGTCATGAGCACCACCTTGGTGTTGCTCTTGGGCTTGATGTACCTCATCCCGAACACCTTCGAGTACCACTCGATGGTCCGCTCCGGATCGGTGGTCGGGAAGTTGACGTGGTGGATGTAAGCCGGCCGGTGGCTCAAGGCTGTCTCTTCCTGGTGGCTCAAGGCTGTGTCTCCTCCGTGACGGGGTTGGCGAGGGCGCCGAGGTCGTCGATGCTGATCTCGACGACCTGGCCCGGGACCATGGTGGCCGTCTCGCCGGTGCCCATCCACACGACGTCGCCGGGCCGCAGGGTGATGTAGCGCGACATCGCGCAGATGAACTCGCACGGGCCGAAGAGCATGTCGCCCGTCGGGAACGACGCCTTCACCTCGCCGTCGACCCGGACCGTGGTCGTGGCCGCCAGCGGGTCGGCATCGGTGACGAGGTACGGGCCCATCGGCTTGAACGTGTCGCTGTTCTTGCACCGCCAGAACGTGCGATCGGACCGCTGCCAGGCCCGCGCGCTGACGTCGTTGCCGATCGTCCAGCCGAGCACGGCCGCCGCGGCCTGGTCCGGAGTGCAGTGCCGCGGCACCGTGGTGCCGATGACCGCGACCAGCTCGCCCTCGGCCACCAGCGGCCCGACGTAGTCCGCGGGCCGCACGATCGGCTCCAGGTGCCCGGTCAGGGCGTTGTTGGCCCGGTAGCCGATCTCGGGGCGGGTGGGCACGTCCTGCCCAGCGTGCGCCCGGTAATTGAGCCCGGCGCAGAAGAACGTGCCGGGGATGACCGGGGGCAGCCACCGCAGGCCGTCCCGCGGACGCGCCCTGGCGGGCTGCGGCTCGTGCGACGTGAACGGATCGCCGGTCACCGGGATGACCGTGTCCCCTTCCACCAGGCCGTAGCGGGCCCGGCCCGCGTCCTCGAAGCGGCACCAGATCATGGGCGCAGCTTGTGGGACACGCGCTTGCTGATCAGGTAGCCGGACAGGCCCTCCGGGCCGCCCTCCTTGCCGTAGCCGCTCTCCTTGACCCCGCCGGACGGCGCGTTCGGCACCGAGCCGCCGCAGTGGTTGATGGACAAGATGCCCGCCTCCAAGCCGGCGATGAGCTTCTCCGCGGTGGCGGCGGAGTCGGTGAACCCGTAGGCCGCCAGGCCGTACGGCAGCGAGTTCGCGATGGCCAGGGCCTCGTCCAGGTCGTCGAACGGCAGCACGGGAGCGATCGGGCCGAACGGCTCCTCGTGCAGCACGGCGGCATCCGCGGGGACGTCCGCCAGCACGGTGGGCGGGTAGAAGAAGCCGGGCCCGGGCGCCGGCTCGCCGCCGAGCAGGATCTTGGCGCCGCGCCCGGCCGCGTCGGTCACCAGGGCGTGCACGGCGCCCCGCCGGCGCGCGTTGGCCAGCGGGCCCATCTGGACGCCGTCGTCGAGCCCGTTCCCGACCCTGACCGCGGCCATGGCGGCGACCAGCGCGCCGGTGAACTCGGGCAGGATCCGCCGGTCGGCGAGCAGGCGGCTCGGCGAGGTGCACACCTGCCCGGCGTTGGCGATCTTCGCCTGGACGCAGGAGCGGGCAGCGGCCGCGACGTCGGTGTCCGCGCACACGATGACCGGCGCGTGGCCGCCGAGCTCCATCGTGCTGGCCTTCATGGCCGCGGCGGCCAGGCCGGCGACGTGCTTGCCGACCGGGACCGAGCCGGTGAAGGCGATGTACCTGATGTCCGGTGAGGCGATGACCCGGCGGGAGATCTCGTCCGGGACGCCGAACACCACATTGAGCACGCCGTGCGGGACCCCGGCGTCGGCGAAGGCCTGCGCCAGCAGCAAGACGGTGCCCGGCACCTCCTCCGACGGCTTGATGACGATCGGGCAGCCGGCCGCCAGCGCGGCCGCGATCTTGCGCATCGGCCCGCCCGCCGGGAAGTTCCACGGCACGAACGCGCCGACCGGCCCGACCGGGCCCGGCCGCACGGACAGGACCTGGCCGGGGCCGGTCGGGATGATCCGGCCGTAGGCGCGGCGCGCCTCCTCGGCGTACCACTCGAGCTGCGCGGCGGCCCGGTGTACCTCGCCGGCCGCCTCCGGCAGCGGCTTGCCCTCCTCCAGGGTCATCACCCGCCCGATCTCGGCGGCGCGTCCGCCGATGAGCCCGGCCGCGCGGCGCAGGATCTCCCCGCGCCGGTCGGGGCCCGCGTCACGCCAGGCGGGGAAGGCCGCCCGGGCCGCCTCGATGGCCCGGTCCACGTCTTCCGGCCCGGCGAAAGGCACGCGGCCGAGCGTTTCCCCGGTGGCCGGGTTGAGGATGTCGTCGCCGCGGCCGCCCTTGCCTTCGGTCCACTCGCCGTCGATGTACAGCGCGACCGTGGGGTACGTCATCTGGCCTCCGTCTCCCGTGAGCTCTTCAGCGCGAAGATGGTGTGCGGCGGGGTTTCGGCGTGATCGCGCGGGCCGTAGCTGTCGTCCACCCGGTCCATGTCGGAGGCGAACTCGACCCGCCCGCCGCAGGGCGCGTGGATGAAGCGGAAGAAGTTGGACCCGATGGTGTGCCGGCCGAGGCGCCGGGCCTCGGGCCAGCCGCGGTCGATCATGTCGTTGGCGCCGACGATCACCTCGTCGACGGTGGCCACCTCGTAGGCCGTGTGGTTGACGCCGGCCCGGTCGGCGCGGTGGCCGAGCAGCAGGGTGTGGTGGTCGGTGTCGCCGGGGGCGCGCATGAATACGCCGACGTCGCGCACCCGGTCGGTCGGCACGAACCCCAGCCGTCCGGTGTAGAAGGCCACGGCCTGTTCCCGGCCGGCCTTCGGGATGTTCAGCGCCACGTGGCACAGCCGGATCGGGCGGACCCGCCCCGGGTGCCGGACCGGCTGGTTCCACCGGGTCTCCGCGCCGGTCCGGTTGAGCCCCGGGCGGTCGCCGTGCCAGGGCCGGGGCGCGGCGACGGCCAGCCCGACGCCGAAGCCGGTCTCGTCGACCGTGTGCACCTCGTCGTCGGCCACGATGATGTCCCGGTCGGACGACAGCTTCGCCGCCAGGTCGCGGAGCGCCTCGGGGGTGTCGACGCCCCAGACGATCGCCCGGATGGTCGGCCCGTCCTCCACCGCGGGGGGCAGCGAGGGATCGTCCGCGGGACGCAGCTCGACGACCTGCCCGGTCTGGGTCGCGAAGCGGGTACCTGCCCGCTCCATTCGCGCCAGCCCGAAATCCTCGAAGAAGCGGACGCATTCCTCCAGGCCGGACACGCCGTACACGACCCGTTCCACGCGCATGACCGTCATCGCCGGGCGGACTCCTCAGCTGCTAAGGCTTGCTCGCTGGAAGCATAGGTGCCGGGAGCCGTCACCGGGCGAAGCCTTTTCTTGCAGGTTCGGACCGACGCCCTACCGGGTGGCTGGCTGAGTTCCCCGCGGCCTGGGGTGCCACTCGGTGTGCTTCAGGTACTCCGTGATGCCCGTCTCCATGGAGTAGGGCCCGCGGATCCGCTGAAGCTCGGGTGGGACCTGGCGGTAGTCCAGGTCAGGATCATCGCCGCAGTGGCAGCAGATGAGCTCGAACTCGCCGGCGTAGCCGTTCTCCGTCCGGCCCGCCACGATACCGGCCGGCCGTCGTCGCAGGACCACCGTCCAGCTGTGCCCGTCCTGGCCTTGGTCAGCTGTCTGTGTCATTCCGGTTCCTCCAGCGCCGCGGCCACGTCATAGCCGAGCGCCATCGCCACATCGGGAGCGGCAGCGACGATCCGGCCGAGCCCGGCCACCGATGCGATCGCCAGCAGCACGTCGGCGACCTCGTCCTCGGTCGCGCCCGCCGCCATCGCCCTGTCGGCGCTCCACTGCAGGCAGGCCGGCGATGACCCGATGGCCACCGTCACCCCTACCCGCAGCAGCGCCGCGGTCTTGGCATCCAGGGCCGCCGTCCCGGGCAGGCCCGGTCCGGGCTGGCCCGGCCCGGGCAGGCCGAGCCCGAGCCCGGCCTCGCCTTCCACGAAACCCTCGTCGACCATCGCCAGCCTGCGCAAGATCTCCTGGAACCTCACCGTCTGGTCCATACCGCTCCGCTCGCCGCCGAGGGCACCATTTCACCGGGCGCAGGAGCGGATTTCATCCACCCGATGGGACGAAACCGGCCGTCAAGCCACCAGGAGCCCCAGCTCACGGCACCGGGTGACCGCCTGGCTGCGGGAGGACACGCCCAGCTTGCGGTAGATCGACATCGCCTCGGACTTGATGGTGGTACGGGACAGGAACATCTCGGCGGCGATCTCCGGGAACGACAGGTGGGTGGAGAGCATCGGCAGCAGGCGCAGTTCGGCGGCGGTCAGCGCCGACGCCCCGGGAACGTTCGAACCGCGCGCATCCGCCAGCCGGGCCCGCAGCTCCGCGGCCTCGGTGACCAGGGTTCCCAGCCCGGGCCGCCGCCGGAGCAGCTCATCCACCTCCCGCATCAGCGCCCTGGCCCCTTCCACGTCGGCGAGCGCGAGGTGGACGCGAGCGAGCTCGATCCGCGCCTGCGCGGCGAGATGGGGCAGCGCGTAGGTCAGCAACGGCCGCTGCCGCTGGGCGCTGACGAGCTGCTGGCGCGCCGCCCGGACGTCTCCCCGGCGCAGGGCCGCGCGGGCGTACGCGGCGCAGACCAGGGGCGTCGCGTAGCTCTCCTCGACGTCGGCCCGGCGCAACTCCGCGTGCGCTCGCTCCGCGAAGACCCCGGCCTGGTCCCATTCGCCGCGCGCCATCGCCACCAGGGATCGTTCGGCCAGGGCGATCGGGAGAACCTCGGGCGCGCCGGCCACCTCCCCGATAGTGACCGCGTCCTCCAGGAACACGCTGGCACCGTCGAGGTCACCGGCCAGGATGCGGGCCAGTCCCTGAACGAGCGCCGGGGCCGGGGCCATGATGCGCTGCGCCGCGAACCTGCGCGCGGCCTCGTCCGCGTCGGCGCGCAGCTGCTCGACCCCGTGGCGGCACATGAGGGCACGGAGCGCGGCGGCCCACGCCTCGGCGACCGGGTCGCCGGGCCATGCCGCGTTCCCGTGCTGCCAGCGGTCGACCACATCGGCCCACCGCTCGGCGTGGGCGGGCCGGGCCGTCAGCGTGGAAAGAAGCGCGGTCATCACCGCGACCATCGGGTGTCCCTCGATCCCGTCCCGGTCCTCCAGCCACTGGAACCACCGCTGCGCGGTGGTGACCCGGCCCTGCCAGTAGGTCGGCACGCCGAGCTTCTCCACCAGGCGCGCGGCCGCCTCGACGTCCCCGGCGGCCATCGAATACTCCAGCGCCTCCTCGGGCAGGCCGTTACGCAGGCACCAGCCGGCGGCGCGGCGCCGCAGCACGGGGATCAGCTCGGGTTCCATGCGGTCCAGTTCCGCGCGGAGCATGTCGCGGAACATGTGATGGTAGCGATACCATTCTCCGCGCCGGTCCAGCGGCACCAGCAGCAGGTTCGACCGGGCCAGATCTTCCAGGGCCGTAGCCGATCCGGGCGCCTCGAGCACCGCCTGGCACAGCGGCCCGGACATCCGCTCCAGCACCGCGGTCCGGGTCAGGAACGCCCGCCGCCGCCGGGAGACCCGCGCCAGGAGTTCGGACTCCAGGTACTCGCTCACCAGCCGGTCGTCACCTCCGAAGGAGACCGCCCCGCTCGCCAGCTCGTCGCCTTCCCTGAGGTAGAGCGCCGCGAGATACAGCCCGGCCGCCCATCCCTCGGTCCGCTGGTGCAACGCCGCCACGTCATCCCCGCCCAGCGCGACGCCGGCGTCGCGCAGCAGCGCCGCCGCCTCGCCGGGGGTGAACGACAGGTCGCCGGGGCCGATCTCCAGGATCCTTCCCTCGGCCCGCAGCCGGGGGACCCGCAGCGGCGGCTCCTCCCGCCCGGCCAGCACCAGCCGTGACCCCAGCGGCACGTGATCGGCCAGTACCGACAGCGCGGCCTGGCACTCCCGGTTGCGCAGCACGTGCACATCGTCCAGGACCAGCACCACCGGCGAGGTCATCGACGAGAAGGCCGATCCGAGCCGGGGGACGACCGAGCCGGGCACCGAGCTCCCCGGGGAGGCGAGGGCGGCGAACACCCGCTGGTCGATCGGCTCGATCTCGTCGAGCGCTTGCGCGACATAGGTGAGCAGGACCTTCGGATCATTGTCCGGCTCGTCCACCGACACCCAGGCGAACGCCTGGCCGTCGCGCGCGGCCCACTGCGCCAGCAAGGTGGTCTTCCCGTACCCGGCTGGCGCGACCACCGAGACAACCGGGCACGGATCTGAATGCGCCAGACGTTCGACCAGCCGCGAACGGCGTATCGTCCCGGGCCGCACCAGCGGACGGCGCAGCTTCGACACCACTAGGTCGAAGGCCGGCCCGCTCACGCGGCGTGGTCGACTGTCCTGCTGAAGAGTGCCGGTATTGCCCATGCCTCGATCCGATGGTCCCCCCCAAAGCTTGCCGGTCTAGCATCGTGCAGAGCCTCGGACCAGGTCAAGGGACAGAAGTCCTATGATGGCGGTCTCCCGGTGCGGGGCGTTTTTCATCCCATCAGGATGTGGCGGTCTTCGCCGGCATAGCGCATGGTGACGAAGAGAAGGTGACGGCTGCGGCTGGGGGCGGCCGGCACCGGACATGGCGGGAGGGATGGCCATGGTGCTCAACCTGGTCCTGATCGGCCTGGCGGTGACACTGGACCCGTTGCCGCTGACCGCGTTCATGATCGTGCTGCCCTCCGAGCGTGGCGTGCGGAAGGGCGCCGCGTTCGTGTTCGGGTGGCTGGTGTCCCTGGCCATCGTGGTCACCGTCACCGTGCTCGCCACCGGCAACAACCCCCCCAAGCCGAGTACGGTGCCGTCCCTGGCGGCGCTGGCGGTGAAGATCGCGATCGGCGTGGTCCTGGTGGTGATCGCGGTCCGGCACATCCGGGCCAGGGGGCGGCCGAAGCCGCCGAAGAAGCCGCCGAAGTGGCAGGAGCACGTGGACAGCATGTCCCCGTGGTTCGCCATGGTCCTGGCCCCGACGCTGCAGCCCTGGGTCCTGATCAGCGCGGGCGCCGCCACCGTCGTGGAGGCCAAGCTGTCCAGCTGGGAGAGCTACCTCGCGCTGTTCCTGTACTGCGTGCTGGCCTCGGCGTCCTACCTGGCCATGGAGCTGTACGCGGTTTTCCGGCCCAGCCAGAGCCAGTCGCTGCTGGCCAGGTTCCGGACCTGGATCGACATGCACACCGACCAGGTGATCATCGTGGGGAGCCTGCTCATCGGTTTCTGGCTCATCGCCAACAGCATCTACCTGGTCGTCACCTGAGACCCGGCCGTGCCAGCCGGGCCCAGGTGACCCGCGCGTCCCAGCCTTCGCCGCGAAGCTCAAGGCCCGGGCGTAGTCGCCGCAGGTTTGACATCGCAAATCTTTTAGCCCCAGCTGGGGTTGCACCGGGCGGGATACTGGTTGCCGTGGGTGGGGACAGGAAGGATTTCTTCGTCAGCCACGCCGGGGCGGACCGGGCGTGGGCGAAGTGGGTCGCCTGGCAGCTCGAAGCGGAGGGGTACCGCGTCGAGCTGGACGTGTGGGACTGGGCGGCGGGCCGCAATGTCGTGACGGCGATGAGCGATGCGCTGGATGGGTGTGACCGGGTGCTGGCGCTCCTCTCGCCGGCGTATTTCGACCGCTCCCGGTATACAACCGATGAATGGGCAGCCGCTATGGCTCATGTACCGGGCAAGCCAGGGGGCCGTCTTGTCCCGGTCCGGGTCGAGGACGTGCCGGTCGAGCAGATGCCCGCGATACTTCGCCCGTTGGTCTTTTACGACGTCTTCGGCGTAGACGCGGAGGAGGCGCGGCAGGTGCTGCTCGCGGCGGTGGCCGGGCCGTGCCGCCCCGATGATGAGCCGCTGTTCCCTGGTGAGGCCGCGCCGGGTCCGCCCGGCCCGGCGCCGCGGTTCCCGGGCGGGATGCCGCGGCTGGTGGGTGCGCCGCTGCGCAACTATGCGTTCACCGGCCGGGCGGAGGTCCTGGAGGAGCTGAGGCGGCGTCTGGCCTCTGGTCCGGTAGCGGTGGTCGCGGTGCAGGGCCTCGGAGGCGTGGGTAAGTCACAAGTGGCACTGGAGTACGCGCACCGGATGTGCGATGCGGGCCGGTATGAGCTGGCCGGGTGGGTGCGGGCGGATTCGCCGGTGACGGTGGCTGAGGACTTGGCGGCGATGGCGCCACTGCTCGGGATCGACGCGGACCGGCCTATCGGCGAGCTGGCCGCGGCGGTGGTAGCGGCGCTGGGAGCGCGGCGGGACTGGCTGGTGGTGTTCGATAATGCCCAGGCCCCGGGGGATCTGGCCGGGATGTTGCCCGGCGGGGGCGGACATGTGCTGATCACCAGCCGGAACCGGCAGTGGGGCCGGGTTGCCGCCCAGCTCGACCTGGCCGAGTTCACCCGGGCCGAGTCGGTGGCGTTCGTGGGCATGCGATCCGGCCGCGAGGAACCTAAGGCGGCCGCGGAGCTGGCCGCCGAGCTGGGGGATCTGCCGCTGGCGCTGGCGCAGGCCGCCGCGTATATCGATACCCGGGCGGTGACGGTGGTCGGTTACCTGGACCTTTACCGGGATCCGGTGCTGGCGCGCCGGCTGCGGGATGAGGGCCTGGAGTCGGAGGAGTATCCGGCCAGCGTGGCCCGGACCTGGCTGCTGAGCCTGGAACAGCTGTCCAGAGAACGCCCGGCCGCGGTGGAGCTGCTGCGGCTGTGCGCGTTCCTGGACCCCGACGACATCGACCTGGAACTGCTGGCCGCCGGGGCTGTAGAGGCTGGCGAGGTCCTGGCCGTGGCGCTGAGGGATCCGCTGGAGCGGGCCGAGACCGCCGGGGCCCTGGCCCGGGCTAGCCTGGTCACCGTACCGGCGCAGGGTCGGCTGCGGGTCCACCGCCTGGTGCAGGCTGTCACCCGTGACCAGCTCGATGACGACCAGGCCGCCGTATGGGCTCGCCAGGCCCTGGGCCTGGTATCGGCCGTGTTCCCCGGTGGCCCGGACGATCATTCGGTGTGGCCTGTTTGTGCCAGCCTGGCTCCGCACGTGGAATCAGTCGTGGGGCACGCAGAAGGCTATCCGGACCTGGCGGTGCAGCGAGGTAGCCTCCTCGATGGGCTCGGCATTTACCTGCTTAAGTCAGCACAGTTCGGTACGGCCCGCACGGTCTTCGAACGCGCCCTGGCCATAAAGGAGGTGGCCCACGGGCCTAACCATCCCGATATGGCTGGAACCCTTACCAACTTGGGCGTCGTCCAGCGGCACCTGGGTGAGCTGCCTGCGGCCCGCGTGACTCTCGAACGCGCCCTGGCCATCTTCGAAGCGGCCTATGGGCCCAACCATCCGGACATCGCTGGAACCCTTACCAACCTGGGCGTCGTTCAGCTGCTGCTGGGTGAGCTGCCTGCGGCCCGCGTGACTCTCGAACGCGCCCTGGCCATAAAGGAGACGGCTTATGGGCCCAACCACCCCCAGGTCGCGATCACCCTCACCAACCTGGGCATCGTCCAGCGGCACCTGGGTGAGTTGCCTGCGGCCCGCGTGACTCTCGAACGCGCCCTGGCCGCAAAGGAGACGGCCTACGGGCCCAGCCACCCCGACGTCGCGGTCACCCTCGCCAACCTGGGATGGGTCCAGTGTGAGCTGGGTGAGTTGCCTGCGGCCCGCGTGACTCTCGAACGCGCCCTAGCCATATCCGAGGCAGCCTACGGGTCCGACTACCCCGACGTCGCCAGGGTACTTGCCATATTGGGCTGGGTTCAGCAGAAGCTGGGTGAGCTGCCTGCGGCCCGCGTGACTCTCGAACGCGCCCTGCCTATCTTCGAGGCGGCCTACGGGCCCGACCACCCTGACGTCGCCAGAGTACTTGCCGTATTGGGCAGGGTCCGGCAGCAGCTGGACGATCAGTAGCAGCTACTGGCGACACGTGGTGTCAAGCTGACTTGGATCCGGCTTCCGCGCTGGGCTTGACCGGCGGGAGCTTCTGGTTGCGGGTCTGGCGGCGGAACCAGTCGGTGACGAAGTCCAGGAACAGCTGGACGCGGGTGAGGGTCTGGCCGCCGGGGGCGTAGAGGGCGTACAGGGGGCGGTCCGGGATCTCGCAGTCGGGCAGGACGGGGACCAGGGCGCCGCCGGCCAGGTCGTCGCGGACCAGGCGGATGGGGAGCAGGCCGACGCCGCGGCCGGCCAGCGCCGCCTTGCGGAGCGTCTGGTAGCTGTTGGACGAGTAGACCGGGTCGCTGATCTTGAGGTGGACGTCGTGCCCGGCCCGGCGCAGGTGCCAGATGGGGTCGTTGGTGTTCATCAGGCAGTCGTGATCGCCGAGTTCGCCCACTTCGGCCGGCTCCCCGGCGCGGTGCAGGTACAGCGGCGCCGCGCAGAGCGAGAACTCCAGGTCGGCGATCTTGCGCAGCATGAGGTTGCAGTCCCGCACGTGCCGGGTGTGGAAGGCGACGTCGAAGCCGCGGTCCAGGAACTCGTATGAGCGCTCGGACATCCCGCCGACCTCGAACCGGATGTGGATCTTCGGGTAGTGCGCGGAGAACGCGACGATGGCGTCGCCCACGTCGTTGCTGCCGATCCACTTGGGGCTGATGATGGCCAGCGAGCCCTCGGGCTTGTCCCGCAGGCTCCTCAGCTGCGCGTCCTCCCGGTCGATCTCGTCGATGATCCGGGCGGCGAACTCCGCGTACCTGGTGCCGGCCTCGGTCAGGCTGATGGTCCGGGCCGTCCGGTTGACCAGCCGGACGCCGAGGGAGCGCTCGAGCTCGGCCACGTGGCGGGACACCAGGGACCCGGAGATGCCGAGCGACCGGGCCGCCTGGCTGAAGCTCCGGGACTTCGTCACGCCCACGAAGCTGCGCATGATGGTGAGCCGGTCCACGCTTTTGACCATACCCAAACCCGGCTTTCCCGATCCTGCAACCTTAGCCTGCAGGATCGGGAACGGGCACGCCCAGGGAGCTGGCGGTTCCGGTCAGCTCGCGCCAGGCCTTCGGCCCCAGCGGGATGCCGGAAGCCAGCCGCTCGAGCTCGGAGCGGTGGCCCCGCTCGCCGGGGACCAGCACCTCGGCCGCGCCGTCGGCGGTCGGCAGTGCCTTGATCGCGTCGACGGTGTCGTCGACGGCGGCGGTGAACTCCTCCAGGGGGAGGAACGCCGAGACGTCCACCGCGAGGACGAACGCGTTCTGCCGGTGCCGCCGGTCGCCGGAGTGGTAGGCGGGCACGATCGGGTTCGCGGCCAGGCCGCTGGCGAGCATCTCGAAGACCAGGCTCATCCCGGCGCCCTTCGGGCCGCCGACGGGCAGCGGCACCGCGGCCAGGGCCGGGTCGGTGGTCGGGTCGCCCTCCGGTGTCACCGCGACGCCCGGCGGCAGTTCCTTCCCCGCCGCCTTGAGCTGGGCGATCCGGCCGAGCGCCATCACCGCGGTGGCCATGTCGAGCAGCACGGCCGGGTGCCGGCCGGCGGGCACCGCCACCGACAGCGGGCTGGTGGCGACGGCGGCGCCGTGCGCCCCGGCGTAGGCCATGGTCGGCATCCCGGCGACCACGCCGACCGCGGCCATCCCGGCCTCGGCGGCCTGGCTGGTGTAGTAGCCGATGGCCCCGGTGTGCACGGTGCCGCGCACCGACGCCCAGCCGACGCCGCACTCACGGGCGCCGGAAATCGCCTCCGCCACGGCACGGTTCATCGCCACCGGCCCCGGCGCGGCGTGCGCGTCCACGATCGCGATGGCGGCCCGCGGCCGCTCCACCGCCGGCTGGGCGCCGGGCACCGATTCGCCCTTGTCGAACAGCTCCAGGTACCGCGGCACCCGGGAGACGCCGTGCGAGTCGATGCCCCGCAGGTTGGCCCAGACCAGCGCGCCGGCCACCGCGCCGGCGTCGGGCTCGCGCATCCCGCGCGCGGCGAAGATGCCGGTCACCAGGGCACGCAGGTCCTCCGCGCCGACCCGGACCTTGCTCGCTGCTTCGGTGGGCATGCACTCACTCCGTTCGGTCAATTACTTGGACAGCACCACGTTGACCACGGCACTTTGGCCACCGCGGACCGTGGCTACGGCCTTTTCCAGCGCCGGGACCAGCTCCCGGGTGGCCGCGACCGTGACGCCCGCGGCGCCGGCGGCGGCGGCCACGGCCGCCGCGTCGGGCTGGGCGGACAGGTCCACGCCCAGCTGGTACCCAGTGCGGGCGGCGGCGCCGTCGGGGTACACCCGCCGGTGGTTGTGCCGCATGGACAGGTACCTGCCGTTGCTGAAGACGACCACGAGCACCGGCAGGCCGTGCTGGCCGGCCGCCATCAGGCCCGGCAGGACCGGGTTGTACAGCCAGGATCCGTCGCCGACGGTGAACGCGACCAGGCGTTCTCCCAGCGCCAGCTTGGCGCCGAGCGCGACGCCCAGGCCCTGCCCGAGGCCGCCCTGCACGTACCGGTACCGGCCGGGTGTGCCGGCCATCAGGTGCCGCGCGATCAGGCGGCTGTGCGTGATGGTCTCGTCGATCACCACGGCGTCGGGGCCGAGGAGCTCGCGCAGCGCGGCCGCGGCCGCGACCGGGTCCACCGGCCCTTCTGCTGCGGCGAGCGCGGCGCGCTCGGCGGCGAGGCGCGCGGCGTCCGCCGCGGCGTGGGCACGTTCCGCCTGTTCGCGGCGCGCCCGGACCGCCGTCTCGTCGAGGCCGAGGTCGCGGAGCCGGGCAGTGATCGCGCGCAGCGTGGCGGCCATCTCGCCGCCGGCGTAGCGGTCCGCGGCCAGCACCTGGTAGGCCATCTGCGGGCGGTGCGGCGTCTCGTCGATGACCAGCACCTTCGCGGTCCCCGGCTTGGCGCTCGGCGGATACCACGGGGTCCGGCAGCCGGCCAGGACCACCAGGTCCGCGTCGGCGGCCAGCGGGGCCAGCTCGCCGCCCGCGTGCAGCGGATGGGTCCGCGGGAAGCTCGCGCACACCGCGGACTGGGGCTCCGCCACCGGGATCGCCGCGAGCTCCGCCAGCTCGACCAGCGCGGCGAAGGCCGCCGGGTCCCGGCCCGCGGTCTCGGTGGCGAGCACCGGGCGCCGGGCCGCGGCGATCAGCCGGGCGGCGGCCTCGACGTCCTCGCCGGCGGCCACGGTCCGGGCGGCGGGCGGCGCGGGGCCGCCGGCGGGCGAGGGCTGCCACGGGGCGAGCAGCACCTCCACCGGCGTGCTGACGTACACCGGCCCGGCCGGGGCCTGGGCGGCGAGCTCGCCGGCCCGCTTGAGGCTGCCGTAGAGCACGCTGACGTCGGCCGCGGCGCAGGCCCACTTGGTGAACGGCGCGGCCACCGCCTGCGGGCCGCCGACCACCGACAGGTTCCGGTACCACTGGGACCCCGGGTCCGGGCCCGCGCCGTCACCGTACCCAGCCGACTCGCCGGAGCAGATGACGACCGGGACGCCGGTGAGCAGCGCGCCGTGGATGGCGTTGGCGCCCTGGAGCAGGCCGGCCGCCGCGTGCAGCAGCACGACCTGCGGGCGGCCGGTCACGGCGGCGTACCCGGTGGCCATGCCCACCGCGGTGGTCTCGTGGGCCAGGTCCAGGTAGCGGGGGCCGGGGAGGCCGGCCTCGTGGCGGCGGGCGAAGGCCTCCCAGACCGGGGCCCACTCGGACCCGGCCGAGGAGAAGATGCAGTCCGCGCCGAAGTCGGCCGCGGCCCGGATCAGCGCCTCGCCTCCGTCCAGGGGCCCGGCATCGGTCACGCCGTGCCTCCCGCCGTCACCGGCACGGGCCAGTCCAGGCACTCGCAGATGCCGCGTCCCATGATCCACTCCAGTTCGGCCTCGGTGAACGGGAAGTGCTTGGTGAACTGCTCGATGGTGTCGGTGTAGGTCAGCCCGTGACCCATCAGCCGGGTCAGGTCCGTCCCCCAGAAGCAGCGCTCCGGGCCCATCTTGCCGACCATCTCGCGAACGTACTTGGCGATGTTGAGGTTGGGGAAGGGATGCGTCGAGTAGCCGGGAACGGCCGAGACCTTGACGTAGATGTTCGGGTGCGGGTACAGGTCGGCGGTCTCCTGCACCCAGTAGCCGATGGCGTCGTCCACGCAGCGGGCCATGATGCCCATGTGGTCGATGATGATCCGCAGGCCCGGGTGGCGGCCGGCGATGGCGCCGAGTTCGGCCTTCCAGATGGGCGCGTGCACCATCGTCGGGATCCCGAGTTCCTCGGCCAGCGGCCAGTACCAGTCGTTGGTGCCGTCGATCATCCAGTTCCGGTCGACCGGCCGGTGGAAGGTCAGCCGGGTGCCCAGGATGTGCGGGTCCGGCGCGAAGTCCCGCAGCATGGCCGCGCCCTCGGCCGGCTTGTTCTGCGGGATCCTGGCCATGATGCCGAACCGGCCGGGGTACGCCTCGCAGGCCTCCAGGGCGTAGTCGATGCGGTCGCCCTCCCAGGACGGCGGGATGATCAGCGCGCGGCTGACACCAGCCTCGTCCATCAGGGCGACGCACTCGTCGTAGCTGAAAGGTTCCTCCCGGTGCCCGTTGAGCCGGATCCGTTCCCGGGCGCCGGGAACCCAGGGCCGGTCCGGGGTTTCCTCGCGCCAAATGTGAACCTGAGAGTCAACGATGAACACGGGCTGGTTACCTCCTGGCGCGTGGGGTATCGGCGCTGGTCATCCTAAGAACACCAAACGCCGGGAGCAGCGCCTGGAAGCGCAACCTTAGATGTACGCCCTGACGGTCCCGCGAGGCCGCCTGTCGCAGGCAGACTCTTGGCAACTTGTAAAGGCCAGGTAACCGGGGAGGGCGGCGATGGAGTTCGCGGACACGATCCGGCCTGGTGCCGTCCGGGCCTGATGTGCGCGAACCGAAGGCTAAGCCTTCGCCCCTCGCCCGGCGTAACGAAGTAGAAAACTAGCGTTCACGCGACCGCGTGGACCGGAGGCATTTGGAGGCAATGTGCGATGAGGCTTCCCGGTAGACGGTGGTTGTCATCTGCGGCGGTAATCGCCGTCTCGGCCGCCCTGGCGGCGTGCAGTTCGTCCAGCGGTTCCACCACGCCTTCTGCCGCCGGCAGCAGCCCCGCGGGGAGCGCCGCTTCCACCGGGGGCGCCGCTTCGGCGGGGGTGGCGAAGGCCCAGCAGATGGTGACGCAACTAGAGGCCACGACCTCCCAGTACCCGGTGCCCACGGCGAGCGTGTCCGGGGTGTCCACGTTCAAGGGCCGCACGGTCTACTACATCCCGCTCGACGCGCACATCCCCGGATTCGTCGTCACCGCGCAGACCATGAAGGTGGCGCTGGCCACGGCCGGCCTGAACTTCGCCGAATGCGACGGCCAGGGCACGCCGAGCACGATCGCCTCGTGCGTCAGCCAGGCCGCGGGCGCGGGCGCCGCGGGCATCGTCCTGGACGCCATCCCCTACGGCATGGCGCAGAACGCGCTCGACGGGGCCAAGGCCAAGGGCGTCCCGATCGTCATCGCGGACCAGTACCCGGTGTCCGGCACCGTGAACAGCGACCAGGTGACCTACGTGCCGGGCGTGGTCGACCAGCCGAGCCAGGTCGCCTGGTGGCTGATCGCCGACTCCAAGGGCACGGCCCACGCCATCCTCGCCGAGGAAACCGACTCGCCCTCGTCCGTGGCGTACGTGCAGAACTCGCTGCCGATCTACAAGCAGCACTGCCCGGGCTGCACCATCGTGGTCAGGCAGATCACCGCGACGCAGACCGATCAGCAGCTGCAGGCGGCGGTCAGCTCCAACATCCAGGCCAACCCGGGCGTGCAGTATTACTACACGGAGTTCGAGGACAGCCTGCAGCCGACGCTCGCGGGCATCCAGCAGTCCGGGAAGGCCTCCAGCGTCGGGCTGGCGGTCGCGGGCGGTTCGGTGAACGGCCTGGGCCTGCTCAAGGCCGGTAAGGTCGTCCAGGCCGTGGTGGCCGTCGACCAGGCGTACGCCGGCTGGGCGCTCACCGACGAGGTTCTCCGGATGATGACCAAGACGGCTCCGGCGAACGAGACGTTCCCGTCGCGGTTGTTCACCGAGCAGAACATCGGCAGCATCCAGGTGACGCCCGCGGCCCAGGCCTCCGGCGACTGGTTCGGTGACCACTCGTACACCGCCGAGTTCGCCAGGCTGTGGGGCGTTGGATAGGGGAGTTGCCGCGAGCGTGACCATCGCAGGAGCCGACGGGACGGGCGCGACCCGCCACCGGCTGGAGGTTGCCCGCCTGTCGAAGACCTTCGGGCCGGCCCGGGTGCTGCGTGACGTCCGGCTGAGCGTCGCTCCCGGCGAGCTGCACGGCCTGGTGGGACAGAACGGATGCGGGAAATCCACCCTGGTCAAGATCCTGGCCGGCGTGTACGCGCCCGATCCCGGCGGTTCCATCGCGGTGGACGGCAGGCGGCTGCGGACGCCTGTCCAGCCGGCGGCCTGCCGGGAGGCGGGAGTATCGGTCGTCCACCAGCACCTCGGGCTGGTGGACGGCCGGACCGTCTGGGAGAACGTCCGGCTGGGGCGCTACCAGGCGCACGGGCCGTTCCGCGCGATCAACCGCCGCGCCGAGCAGCGGGAGGTGACGGAGGTCCTGGCCCGGCTGGGCCGCCGCATCGACGTCAACTCACTCGCCGGGACGCTCTCGGCGGAGGATCGCGCGACGATCGCGATCGCCCGGGCGATGCAGGATCACCGCCCGGGCGGCGGCCTGATCATTTTCGACGAGTCCACCCGGGCGCTCGGGAAATCGGCCCGGGGCCGCTTCTTCGAGCTGGTCCGGTCGCTCATCGCCTCGGGCGCTTCGGTCGTGCTGATCTCGCACCGGCTCGAGGAGATCGTGGAGGCGACCGACCGGGTCACGGTCCTGCGGGACGGCGAGGTCGTCGAGACCGGCCTGGATACCCGGGACGTCGACGAGGCGGCCCTGACCCGGCTGATGCTGGGCCGTCACCTGGTCACCCACGGCCGGGTGGACAGCCACGCGCGAGATGACGTGGCCGCCTCGATACGGTCCCTGTCCGTCGGCCAGGTGAGCGGCCTGGATCTCGACGTCAGGCGCGGCGAGATCATCGGCCTCACGGGGCTGATGGGCGCCGGCTTCGAGGACGTGGCCGAAGCGGCCGGGGGAGCGCGGCGGGCGGATTCCGGCTCCCTCGTCGTGCGGGACCGCCGGGTCTCGCTGAGCAGCCGCCGGGCCTCCACCGAGGAGTTCGTCCGGGCGGGTGTCGGCTACGTGCCGGAACGCCGCCTGGATGAGGGTCTCGCCGCGGAGATGTCGGTGGCGGAGAACCTGACCCTGCCGCGGGTGCGCAGCCGCGGCAGCTGGTTCCGGACCGGCCGGGCATGGCAGGCCGAGGAAACCGCCACCATGATCGCCAGGCTCGACATCAAGCCGCCGGACCCGTCCGCGCCGGTGGCCACGCTCAGCGGCGGCAACCAGCAGAAGGTCGTGCTGGGCAAGTGGCTGGCCGGCCAGCCGGATCTGCTGGTGCTCCGCGAGCCGACCCAGGCGGTCGACGTCGGGGCCCGGCACGACATCATCGACGCGATCCGCGAGGCCGCCCGCGCGGGCTGCGCTGTGCTCATCGCCTCCATCGACGCCGCCGACCTGGCCGTGCTGTGCGACCGGGTGATCGTCTTCCGCGCGGGCCAGGTTACCGCCGAGCTCTCCGGGGACCTCGACCAGGACGACATCATCCACGCCACGTTCGGAGTCAGGCCGGCTCAGGACGGGCAGGTTCCGCAGGAGAAGAGAGGGGTCGGCTGATGGACGCCGCCCGGCAGGAACGCACCGACGTCACCAGTGCCGGCGTGCCCGCGGCCGCGCCCGGGCTGGGCCGCCAGATCCGGCATTCCGGGTCTCGGTACGCGGTGATCGGCGTCTGGGTCCTGCTGATCGTGGTGTACGCGATCGCCAAGCCCGGGATCTTCATGACCGCCTCGTCCTTCGAGTCGATCTTCAACGGCCAGTACGCGCTGGTGTTCATGGCCATGGCGCTGCTGTGCACGATCATCGTCGGGGAGTTCGTGGACCTGTCGGTCCCGTCCGTGTTCGGGCTCGCCGCGACGATCTTGCCGGTGCTCGTCACCAGCCACCACTGGGGGGTGTGGCCCGCCGCCGCCGTGGCCGTCCTGGGCGCGCTGGCCTGCGGCGCCGTCAACGGCCTGCTTGTCGTGGTGGCGGGGGTGAACACCATCGTCGTGACGCTGGGCATGGGCACGCTGCTGACCGGCATCGCGCTGTGGATGTCCGACCTGAACACGATCGTGCTCCCGCCGGGCAATTTCTCGAAGATCGCGATCTACCCCGTCGGGGGCCTGTACATCTCGTTCTTCTACGGCGCGGCGCTGGCGCTCGCCTTCGCCTACCTGCTCGGGTTCACGCCGCTCGGCCGCCACATGCGCTTCGTGGGGGCCAGCCGGGAGGTCAGCCGCCTGTCCGGCGTCCGGGTCAACCGGATCCGGTTCGGCTCGTTCATCGCGGCCAGCGCGCTGAGCGGCATCGGCGCCGTCGTCACCGTCGCCGCCCTGGGCAGCTACAACGCGACGACCTCCGACTCGTACCTGCTGCCGGTCTTCGCCTCGGTCTTCCTCGGTACCGCCGTCATCCAGCCGGGCCGGTTCAACCCCATCGGCACCTGGATCGGCATCTACTTCCTGGCCACCGGCATCACCGGGCTGGAGGAACTAGGCCTGCAGACCTGGGTGTCCGACGTGTTCTACGGCGGCGTCCTGGTCATCGCGGTGACCATCGCCACCCTCCTGCACCGCCGGGGCACGTAGCGGGTAAGCGTCCCGCTGGCGTCCGGAGCGGGCGACCACAGGCATGGCGCCGCCGATCAGAAGTGATAATCCGGACACCGGTACTGGCATCCGGATCATCGTGGATCATCACCTGCGGAAAACGGGGGGGTAGCGATCCACAATGATGGGAGCCGCCGGGCAGGCCGCACCAGCAGCCACCCCAGCCCCAGCGCAAACCAGGCAGCCGGGGCGGGCGGGGGACCAGATCACTTATCCCGAACGAGCCTTCACGATGTCAGTGCGGCTAGCTGGGTCTCGAAGAGCTGGCCGGGGTCGATGCCCATGGAGGCGAAGTTCCCGGCGATCTCGAGGCTGACGATGCCGTGCAGGCGGCTCCAGATCAGGACGGCGCGCAGCGCGGTGCCCGGGCTGGTGCCCGGGTCATATGGCTGGGCCCAGGCCGCCAGCTGGGATGCGAGCGGCTGCGGGGCCGGCGCGGCGGCGCGGTCGCCGAACTCGCCGAGGACCCCGAGCAGCAGGTTCATCGCTTTCCAGGACGCGTCGACGAGCCGTTGCGCGTGGGCGTCGTAACCGGGCAGCGGCGGCCCGAAAAGTAGCCGGTACCGGTGCGGCTCGGCCAGGGCCCAGGACCGGTAGGCGCGGGCGAGAACTTCGAGACGGGCGCGCGGGTCCTGGCCGGAGGCGTCGCCCACCGCGGCGGTCAGGGTATCCGCCAGGTCATGGTAGGCGTCGATCACCAGCTCGGTCAGTAGCTCATCGCGGCTGGCGAAGTAGCGGTACAGCCCTGGCCCGGAGATCCCGAGCTGCTTGCCGATCGCCGAGATCGATACTCCCGCGGGCCCGGCCTGCGCGAGCTGGGCCAGCGCGGCCTGCTTGACCTCAGCTCGCACCTGGGCCCGGTAGCGCCCGCGGACGGTGGCCGGCGCGGGCTCGGAGATGGCTGGCACAGAGATCCTCCCGCCAGAGATTGACACAGACGCCTCAACAGTATAGAACTTTTGTTAGGGGTTGTAACTAACGTCAGAGACTGTTACATGACGGGATCGTATCCAAGGAGGAACCCCATGTCCAACGCAGCCGCACAGCCAGACCGCCCCGTCCTCGTGACCGGCGCCACCGGCAACACCGGGCAGGCCATCGTGGACGCGCTGAACCGCCGCGGGGCGCCGGTGCGGGCCATGGTCCGTAACGAGGCCGACCGCGGCACGCTGCCCGCCGGCGTCCCGGCCGTCGTCGCCGACTTCGACGACCCGGAATCCATCGCCGCGGCGCTCGCCGGTGCCGGACGGGCCTACCTCGTCACCCCCTCCTCCGAACGCGCCGAGGACCAGCAGCGGCACTTCGCCGACCAGGCAGCCAAGGCCGGCCTGGGCCATCTCGTCGTGCTCTCCCAGCTGGGCGCCGACGAAGGCTCGCCGGTCCGGTTCCTGCGCTACCACGCCGCCGTCGAACAGCACGTCCGTGACCTCGGCATCCCCTACACGTTCCTGCGCCCCAACCTGTTCTTCCAGGGCCTGCTCGCGGTCGCCCGGTCGATCTCCGCGGAGGGCAGGTTGTACGCCCCGATCGGTGACGCCTCGGTCAGCGCCGTGGACGTGCGGGACATCGCGGCCGTGGCCGCCGTCGCGCTCACCGAGCCCGGACATGAGGGCGCCACGTACACGCTGACCGGGCCGGCGGCGATCACCCACGCGCAGATGGCCGCGGCGCTGGCCGCCGCGCTCGGCCGTGAGGTGACCTTCGTCGACGTGCCGCCCGAGGCCTTCGCCGGCAGCCTGCGCGGGATCCTGCCGCCCTGGCAGGTGGAGGGCCTCCTGGAGGACTACGCGCACTACCGGCGCGGCGAGGCCGCCTCGGTGTCCCCGGCGGTCGCCGAGATCACCGGCAGGCCGCCGAGGGATGTCCAGCAGTTCGCCCGCGACTACGCCCCGGCGTTCGCCAGCTAGATCTCGTTGCCCCAGTAGTAACGGGCCACGGTCTCCACCAGCCGGAGCTTGGCGTTCTGGGCTTCCTCGGTCATCAGCGGGCGGGCCGCGGACTGAGCGAAGCCGCCGTTCGTCCCGATGGCCACGTCGTCCTCGGTGCGCTCGTCGATCACCGGGTCCACCCGGGCCAGCAGGTCCTCGACGGCCTCCGCGGCCGGGTCGGACACGTCCACCACGCCGAGGCTGAGCACCAGGCCGGGCTTGACCCGCTCCAGCGGCAGCCGCGCGCCCGGGTCGGCCGGGAAGTCCATGCACAGGCGGTGGAAGGGGTTCGCGTCGAGCAGGGCGTCCACGGCGGCCGGGTCGTAGCCGCGTTCGGTCGTCGGCAGCGGTCCGGCGTCGGTCAGGTCGAGCCCGAGCCGGAAGGTATCCGGAACCGTGAGCCCGGCCACGGCGGCCCGGTCGGCCTCCAGCAGGGCGGTCAGCACCGCGTCCGCGTCCAGGCCGGCGGCGGTCAGCCGCTCACGCCCGGCCACGGTGAGCAGCGGCGGGTAGAGCGGGTTGCCCAGCGCGACGTAGGCGACTCCGTCGGCGGCCAGCGCCTGGATCTCCGCACGCAGCACCGCGGCCAGCGCCGCGCCGCGGGCCCGGACCGCGTCCACGTCGGCTGGGCCTGCCAGCGCCGAGCCCACGGCGGCGAGATACCCGGGCGACGGAAGCTGGACGAACACCGGCCGGTCGACGGTGGCGAGCACCGGAGCCGCCTCGGCCCGGGCCAGGCGTCCGGTCGCCCGCGGGTCGTCCGGCGCCGTGCGGCGCCGGACCGCCGGGACGCCCGCGGCGTCGGCCAGCGGCTGGGTGCCGGTGACCGGCCCGAAACCGTCCACGTGGTCGTACACGACAGACTCGAAGTGCTCGCGGCGGAACTGCCCGTCCCCGACGGCGGACAGCGCCAGCCGCCGCAGCGCGTGCGAGACGGCGGCCACCGCCTCGGTCTCGGCGGCGGCCAGGGCCCCGGCGTCGCCGCCCGCCCGGCCGGCCAGCAGCCCGGCCGGCCGCACCAGGCTCCCGTGATGGTCGATGTGGTACTTGTAGTCGTCAGCCATGGCCGCCTCCGTCCTTCCGCGCGCCCGCCCACTGCGGGAAGTCGAGCTCGAAGCCGGCGGCCTTGAGCACGTCCACGCAGATCTGCTGGTCCTCATCCGGGCTGCCGCCGGAGATGCCCAGGCCACCGAGGATGTCGCCGCCACGCTTGATCGTGACGCCCCCCTTGGTGGCCACGATTGGCCGGTGACCCATCCGGCCGACCTGGGTGAAGAACACCGGATCGGAGTTCCGCCAGTTCTCCAGCATCTCGGTGGGCCGCTGCATGACGGCCGCGGAGTAGGCCTTGGACAAGGCGATGTCCGCGGTCATAGGCCGGGCACCGTCCATCCGCTCGATCAGCACGATGAAACCGCCGTAGTCGACCACGGCGATGCTCAGTGCCTTACCGAGATCGAGCCCGCGGGCGCGGGCGTCGTCGGCGAGGCCCCGGGCGGCAGAGAAGGGCAGGGTCATGCCCGTGAGCGTATGGCGGCCGGGAAAGCGGGATCAACGACTCGAGCGGGCAGGCGGCGAACTCTAATGATTCGCCGCCGCACGTGGCCCTGGCCCGCATCGACGCCCGGTCCCGCCCCGGCCCCGGCGGCCGTGCTGGCCCGGGAGCGCAGGGCGCCGGGAAGCATCGATCCCGGCGACGTCATGGCCCTCATCGCTGCCGGGTAGCCGCCGGTCAGGCCGCTTTTGTCCTAGCCCCGAACTTACATCTCTCAGCCGCCCGCCCCCGGGGGGTCCTTGGTCCCTGCCGGGCGGCCATCCCGGCACGAAGACCCCAACCTTCGGCCCTACCGGAGCGCGAGCGCAGGTCATTGCATCGAAGGCGCCGTGAGCGTTATGCAAAACCGGCTGCGAGTGCGGGCCTTCTGGGCCTGCGCGAGCGGCCGGTGCGGGTAGCACGGGCAGCAACCTCAGCGGGTTCTTGCATAACGCGAACTTTTGCAAAGACACCGTGAGACCTGGGACAGGTCCCCGCCGTAAGGGGAACACGATGCGCTATGGGCACTTCGACGACGAGCACCGCGAGTACGTGATCACCCGGCCCGACACGCCGGTGCCGTGGATCAACTTCCTGGGCACGGATGCGTACTTCGGCATCATCTCCAACACGGCGGGCGGCTACTCGTGCTATCGCGACGCCCGGCTGCGGCGGCTCACCCGGTACCGCTACAACGGCGTGCCTGCCGATTCCGGCGGCCGCTACCTCTACCTGCGCGACAACGGCTCAGGCGAATACTGGTCGCCGTCGTGGCAGCCCACCCGGCACGATCTCGACAGTTACGAGTGCCGGCACGGGCTCTCCTACACGCGGATCTCATCCAAGCGGCTCGGGGTGCGGGCCGAGACCCTGTACTTCGTGCCGCCCGGCGAGACGCTCGAGGTCTGGCGGCTGCGCGTGCATAACGAGCGCGCCACCCCGGCGGACCTGTCGGTGTTCTCCTCCGTCGAGTTCTGCCTGTGGGACGCGCAGGATGACGCGACGAACTTCCAGCGCAACTACTCGACCGGCGAGGTCGAGGTCGACGGCGGTGTCATCTACCACAAGACGGAATACCGGGAGAGGCGCGATCACTTCGCCTACTTCGCCTGCTCGGAGCCGCTCGCCGGATTCGACACCCAGCGCGAGGAGTTCCTCGGCCCCTACCGGGGCTGGGACCGGCCGCTGGCCGTGGAGCGGGGCGAATCGGCCAACTCGGTCGCCCATGGCTGGGCGCCGCACGGCAGCCATCACGTGCGGTTCCTGCTCGCACCCGGCGAGGCCAAGGAGGTGATCTTCCTCCTCGGCTACTGGGAGAACCCGCGCGAGGCGAAGTTCGACCCGCCCGGGTCGAACGTCCTCAACAAGGCCCTCGTCCGGCCGGTGATCGACTGGTGGCTGCAGCCCGCGGCGGTCGCGGAGGGATTCCGGCGGCTGTGCGAGTCCTGGGAATCCCTGCTGTCCGTGCTGTGGGTCACCACACCGGACGAGGACACCAACCGCATGGTGAACATCTGGAATCCGTACCAGTGCGTGGTGACCTTCAACATGAGCCGCTCGGTGTCGCTGTTCGAATCGGGTATCTCCCGCGGCATCGGGTTCCGCGACTCCTGCCAGGACCTGCTGGGATTCGCATCGCTGGACCCCGGCCGGGCCCGCGGCCGCATCCTGGACCTCGCCGCCACCCAGCTCGCCTCCGGCGGCGCCTACCACCAGTACCAGCCGCTCACCAAGAGCGGTAACGACGCCATCGGGTCGGGGTTCAACGACGATCCGCTCTGGCTGGTGCTCGCCGTGGCCGCCTACCTGAAGGAGACCGGCGATGAGGCCATCCTGGACGAGCCGGTGCCGTTCGCCGATGCGGCGGATGCCCGGCCGCCGCTGTATGAGCACCTGGAACGGTCGCTGCGGTACACGCTGGACCGGCTCGGCCCGCACCTGCTGCCGCTCATCGGCCGGGCCGACTGGAACGACTGCCTGAACCTCAACTGCTTCTCGGCCGAGCCGGGGCAATCGTTCCAGACCACGGAGAACGTGACCGGCGGCACCGCTGAGTCGGTGTTCATCGCCGGCCTATTCGTGCTCGCCGCCAGGGAGTTCGCCCCGATCGCCGAGCGGCGCGGCGGTGGCGGAGAGGCCGGCTACTACCGGGCCGAGGCGGAGAAGATGGCCGGCGTGATCGCCGAGCACGGCTGGGACGGCGCCTGGTTCAGGCGCGCCTACGATCATTCCGGCCGCGCCGTCGGCTCCGCGTCGGACGCCGAAGGGCAGATCTTCATCGAGCCGCAGGGCATGTGCGTGATGAGCGGTGTCGGCATCGACGACGGCATGGCCGTCCGGGCCCTGGACAGCGTGCGCGAGCGGCTGGCCACCAGCCACGGCATCCTGCTGCTGCAGCCCGCCTACACTCGCTACCACCTCGAGCTGGGCGAGATCTCCTCCTACCCTCCCGGCTACAAGGAGAACGGCAGTGTCTTTTGTCATACCAACCCGTGGGTGATGATCGCCGAGGCGATGATCGGCCGCGGTGATGCCGCGTTCGGGTACTACCGGCGCATCAACCCCTCGGCGCGCGAGCAGATCAGCGACATCCATCGCTGCGAGCCGTACGTCTACGCCCAGATGATCGCCGGGCGGGACGCGCCGGCGCAGGGCGAGGCCAAGAACTCGTGGCTGACCGGGACGGCCGCGTGGACCCTTGCCGCGATCACCCAGTGGATTCTCGGGATCCGCGCCGAACTGGACGGGCTGCGGGTCGATCCCGTGCTGCCCGCGGCGTGGGCCGGCTTCACCGCCACCCGGCGATTCCGCGGCGCGATCTACCAGATCAGCGTCCGCAACCCGGACCGGGTCAGCGGCCGGGTCACGCACCTGGAGGTGCAGGGTCAGCGGATCGAGGGAACGCTCGTGCCGCTGGCGCCGGCCGGCACGACCGTGCACGTCGAGGCGGTCATCCGGGCCGGCTCGCGGTGACCAGGCGGAGCGGGAGCGCGCGCGGCCCGCGGATCTGGCCCGCCGACCAGGTCACGGCGGCCGGGTCGGCCAGGGTGAACTCACCGATCCGCTCGAGCCAGACCTCCAGGGCGACCCGCAGCTCCATCCGCGCCAGGTGCGAGCCCACGCAGCGGTGGATGCCGAGGCCGAACGCGGCGTGCCGGTTGACCTCGCGGTCGATGACGACCTGGCCGGCCCGGTCGAACTGCGCCGGGTCGCGGTTGGCCGCCGGGAACGACAGCAGGATCCAGTCGTCGGCCTTCATGTCCACGCCGTGCCAGTGCATGTCCTGTTTCACCAGCCGTGCCATCGTGACCGGCGCGTAGGCGCGGAGGAACTCCTCCACCGCGGTCGGCAGCAGCCCGGGCTCGGCCACCAGCCGCTCGCGGTCGGCCGGGGTTCTGGCCAGGTGCCACAGCGACGCGCCGATGGCGCTCCAGGTGGTGTCGATGCCGGCGATCAGCAGCAGGGCCATCGCGCCGGTGACGACGTCCGCGTCCAGCTTCCGGCCGAACAGTTCGGCGTCGATGAGGTAGCTGGTGAGATCCTCGCGCGGGTTGTCCAGGTGGTCGTGGACCTGCGCGAGCAGGTAGGTGAACAGCCGCTCCAACCGCTCGATGCGCTCCTCGGGAGCGAGGTTGATCCCCTCGAGCACGCTCTCGACGAACTCGCGGAACCGCGGCCCGTCCTGCGGCGGGAAGCCGAGCATGCCGGCGATGACCCGCATCGGGATGTGCTGCGCGTAGTCGGCGGCGGCGTCGACCACGTCCCGGCCCTCGAACGCGTCGATGAGCGAGTGGCACAGCGCCCGGGTGGCCGGCTCCTGCCGGCTCACCGCGGTCTTGGTGAACGCCGGCAGCAGCAGCTTGCGCGCGTGGTGGTGGAACGGCGGGTCGGAGGAGATGGGCGGCGAGCCGCCGACCGGGGCGATGTCGTGGGGCGGCCGGAAGTTGCCCATGATGATCGAGCGCGAGGAGAACCGCTCGGTGTCGTAGGCGATGGCCGTGACGTCCTCGTAGCGGGTGGGCAGCCAGCCGCCGCCGAAACGCCCGGTGTGCGCGATCGGGCAGCGCTGCCGCAGGTCGTCCTGGATCGGATAAGGGTCGGCGGACCACTCCGGCTCCAGATGGGAGAAGTCGGTCGCCCAGTCCGAGACCGGGCCGGTGATGATCTCGCTGCGGACGCCCTCGGGCTCGTCGCCGGTCGGCTCTTGGTAGACGAAGCGGTCATCGGCGGCCATGTCAGGTCTCCTCGAGAAGGTCGATGGCGCATTCGGGGCAGTTGGCCACCGCCCGGCGGGCTGCGTCTTCCTGGTCCGGCGGCACCACGCCGTCGCCGAGGACCTGCCCGTAGCCCTCCTCGTCGTCACCGAACAGGCCGGGGGCGAGGTCGTAGCAGCGGCCGTGCCCCTGGCAGCGTTCCGGGTCGATGTGCAGCTTCACTGGGTTGCTCCCGTCTGGTTCCGTGATGCCGGTCCTGGCCAGGGCACCCGCCACCCGGGTCAGCAGGGCCGCCCACTCATCCTCGCCGATCGCGTGCAGGTCCGGCGTGACCAGTGCGCTGCCCATGGCCAGCAGGAGGCAGAAGTGAGCCAGGGCGTCCGGTGACAGCGCCGGGTCGAGCTCGCCGCCGGCCTGGGCCAGCCGGGTGAGCTCGGCCAGGAAGCCGGCCCGCTCGCCGACGTACTCGCGCATCGGCCGGGCGACGTCCTCGTCCCGGCGGGCCGCGACCAGGGCCTCCACGATCAGGTAGCCGCGGGCGTCCCGGCGCCGCGCCAGCGACCGGCCGGCGAGCAGGAGCAGTTCCACCACCGGCCGCCCGGGGTCGGCGGCGAACATGCCGGCGAGCAGGTTCCGCCCGTGCGCGCGCAGGGCGCCGGCCAGCAGGTCGGCCTTGGAGGCGAAGTGCGCGTACAGCGCGCCGTTGCTCACCCCGGCGGCCGCGGCGATGTCGGCCACCCGGGTGCCGTCGTAGCCGCGCTCGGCGAACACGTCGGCGGCCGCGCGCAGCAGCCGTTCCCGGGTCTCGGCGGCGGTGACGCCCGCGATGCGCCCCATAGAAAAATTAAAAGAGCGTTCATTATGATCCGTCAAGGGGTGGTGGCCTGGCTCTTGCCAGGCCACGCGCCGGTGAGAAGGATGAGGCAGTATGAGCGTGCCGGAGGTGCCGGCCTCGCTGCGGTCGTGGATGTCCGCCGTCAGCGAGATCGTCCGCTCGGTCAACGCCGCCGAGCCGCTCGCGAAGGTCCTGACGCGGGTGGCGGAGCTGGCCTGCGAGCTGATCGGGTTCGAGTTCTGCGCCGTGATGCTGGCCGACGAGCAGCGGGAGCACCTGCAGATCGCCGGCTGCACTGGTCTCACGCCCGATTACCTGGCCCAGGTCAGCGACGGCCAGGGGCTGCGTATCCGCCCGCCCGGTCCCGACCTCGACACCCCGGCCGCCCGCGCGTTCCGGGAGGATCGCACGATCGTCGTCCCCGATGTGCGCGAGGCCCGCTCTTACGGCAGGCTGCGTCACCTGGCACCCACCCAGGGCTACCGGGCGCTGCTCGTCTCGCCGCTGCGCGGCTCGGGTGACCTGGCCGGGGTCATCGTCGCCTATTCGGTCACCGCGCGGCAGTTCAGCGGGCCGGAGCTGGAACTCATCGAACTGCTCGGCGGGCAGGCCGCGATGGCCCTGGAGACGGCGCGCCTGCGGGCCGAGCAGCAGGAGGTCATCCGGGAGCTGTCCCTGGCCAACGAGGAGATGCGCCGCGGGCGGGCCGTGCTGGAATGGGCCGAGCGGCAGCATCACCAGCTGATGCAGCTCGTGCTGGACGGGGTGGAACTGCCCGATCTGGTCAGCGCGCTCGCGGCGGCGCTGCGCGCGTCGGTCACGGTGGAGGACACCGACGGGCGCGTGCTGGCGAGCGCTCCCGCCGAGGGCTACTGCCCGCCCCCGGCCGCGGCGGCGCGGCGGGCAGGCGCGGCCCGGGCCGCGCTGAAGGCCCAGGAGGCGCCCGGCCGGCGCTATACGGTGGCCCGGGTGCCGGTCGGGGGAACGACCAGGCGGACCGGACCCGCCGCGGCCCCCTGGGCCGCCCCGGTCGTGGTCGGCGGCGAGCTGGCCGGACGCCTGTGGGTGACCGATCCGCCCGCCGACCCTGAGCCCGTTCAGCTCCGGGTCGTCGAGCGGTTCGCCCTGGTCGTCGCGCTGCTGCTGCTCCAGCAACGGCACCTGCTCGACGTGCAGAGCAGGCTTTCCGGTGATCTTCTCGGGGACCTGCTCCGAGACGGCGGCCCGGTCCGGCCGCAGGCCGTCCTGGACCGGGCCGCGGCGATCGGGCACGACCTGTCCCGCCCGCACGTCCTCGCGCTGCTGGCCGTCGACGCCGCGGTTCCGCCCGCCGTGCGGCTGCCTGAGCTGGCCCGGGCCGCGGCCGAAGCCGGCCCGGACCCGAAGACCCCGCTGGCCGGGCCGCATGACGGGGCCCACGTCCTGCTGCTGCCGGCCGAGCCCGATCCCGGCGACGCGCTGCGCCGCGTCCTGGCCAAGGCCGAGTGCGCGGTGGGGGCGCGGGGCATGGTCACCCTGGTCGCCGGTCCGGTGGCCCGCGACCCGGCCGGGTACGCGACCGCGTTCCGGGTCGCCCGCGGCGCGGCGGCGCTGCGCCGGGCCAGCGGCCGCGGCGGTTTCGTGGACGTCGGCCGCCTCGGCCTGCCCGCGCTGCTGCTCGAGACGGGAACGCCGGACGCGCTCCGGCGCTTCGCCGAGAACGTGCTGCACACCGTGGCGGAACACGAGGAACGCTACGGCGGGGACCTGCTGGCCACGCTGCGGGCCTGGCTCTCGGCGGGCTGCTCCACGGCCGCGGCGGCCGGCGCCCTCGTGGTGCACCGCAACACGGTTACCTACCGGCTCAGCCGCATCGAGCAGCTCGCCGGGCGCAGCCTGCGGGACAGCCGGGTGCGGCTCGAACTGGAGCTGGCCCTGACCATCCGCGAAATCGTCCGGGCCGGGGCACCGGGCTGACCCGCTCCCTCCTTGTGCCATGTACCAGCATGCTGGCGTCATTCCTGGGCTGGTGCACATGGCGGGGGATCAGTCCCGGCGGCAGCATCGGAAGGGCCGTCCCGTGGCCGGGCGCCGGGCCACGGGCCGGACGGAGGAGCCGCGAACCCAGGAGGTCGCCGTGAAACCGCCCCCCTTCGCCTACGCCGCGCCCGCCACCCTGGACGAGGCCGTCGGGCTGCTCGCCGAACACGCCGAGGCCGAGCCGCGGGTGCTGGCCGGCGGGCAGAGCCTGATCCCGCTGATGAACTTCCGGCTGGCCAAACCGGGCTATCTCGTTGACCTGCGCAATATCGCCGGGCTGAGCGGCATCCGGCGAGAGGGCGACACCCTGGTCATCGGGGCGATGACCAGGATGTCGGAGCTGGAGCGGTCGCCCGAGGTGGCCGTGGCCGCGCCGCTGCTGGCCGAGGCGATCGGGTGGATCGCGCATACCCCCGTGCGTAACCGCGGCACCATCGGCGGCAGCCTGGCCCACGCCGATCCCGCGGCCGAACTGCCCGCGGTGGCGCTGGCCGCCGATGCGGAACTGGCGGCCGCCGGGCCGGCCGGATCCCGGCGGATCCGGGCCACGGAGTTCTTCACCGGGCCGTTCAGCACCGCCCTGGCGCCCGGCGAGATCCTCACCGAGATCCGGTTGCCGGTGTGGCCCGGCGGGCACGCGTTCGTCGAGTTCGCCCGGACCCATGGCAACTTCGCGGTGGTCGGGGTGGCCGCGCTGATCGAACTGGACGGCGGCCGGGTCCGGCGGGCCGCCCTGGCTCTCACCGGAGTCGCCCCGACCCCGATCCGCGCCACCGCGGCCGAACAGGTCCTGACCGGCGCCGCCGCCGACGCGGCGACGGCCGGGCGGGCCGCCGACGCGGCCGTCGCGGGCCAGTCCCCGGCCGGTGACCTGCACGCCAGCGCGCAGATGCGGCTCGACCTGGCCCGCGCCTACCTGCGGCGCGGCATCGCGGTGGCCGTGTCCCGCGCCCGGAACGAGAGGTGAGAATACGGTGGCTCCCACGACCTGCACTATCAGCCTGACCGTCAACGGCCGGCCGCACGTGGCCGAGGTGGAGCCACGGCGGCTTCTCGTGGACTTCCTCCGCGAGGACCTCGGGCTGCCCGGCACCCACATCGGCTGCGAGCACGGCGTCTGCGGGACTTGCACCGTGCTGCTGAACGGTGCCAGCATCCGCTCCTGCATCACCCTGGCCGTCCAGGCGGACGGCGCCGACATCAGCACGGTCGAGGGCCTGGCCCGCGGTGGCGAGCTGCATCCCCTCCAGGACGAGTTCTCGGCCAAGCAGGCCCTGCAGTGCGGCTACTGCACCCCCGGCATGCTGATGCGGGCCTGCGAGATCCTCGCGGAGAACCCCGATCCGACGCCCGAGCAGGTGCGCTCGGCCATCGCCAGCAACCTGTGCCGCTGCACCGGCTACCAGTTCATCACCGAGGCCGTGATCAGCGCCGCCGCTCGGATGCGGGCCACCGACGTCACCGAGGAGGTCGCCTCGTGACCGCCGGCGGCGCGCCCGGCGCGCCCCCCGTCCGTGATCACTCCGCCAAGCGGCGCTGGGTGGGCCAGTCGATCCGCCGCGTCGAGGACCCGAAGTTCCTGCTCGGCCGCGGAGGCTACATCGCCGACCGGATCACCCCCGGCACCCTGCACGCCGCCGTGCTGCGCAGCACGCACCCGCACGCCCGGATCCTGCGGATCGAGACCGCCCAGGCCCTGGCCGCACCGGGCGTGCACGCGGTGATCACCGGGCAGGAGGCCGCCGGGCTGTGCGACCCGATGCCCGACTTCGGCCCCGACCCGGCCCGGCACACCTGGCGCTGCCTGGCCGCGGACAAGGTGCGGTACGTCGGCGAGGGCGTCGCGGTCGTCGTCGCGGACAGCCGGTACCTGGCCGAGGACGCGCTGGAGCTCATCGAGGTCGAGTACGAGCCGCTGCCCGTGGTGACCGATCCGGAGCGCGCGCTGGCCGACGGGGCTCCCCTGGTGCACGAGGCCCTGGAGTCGAACTGCGCCTACGAGCGGAGCTTCGACTTCGGCGACGTCGAGCGCGATTTCGCCGAGGCCGACGTCGTCGTCCGGGACCGGCTCCGGTGGCACCGCTCGGGCGGGCAGCCGCTGGAGACCGTCGGCGCGATCGCCGAGTACGACCCGGGCACCGGCAGCTTCACCATCGACACCAACACGCTGAGCTTCACCAGCTACCTGTTCATGGCGGCGGCCACGCTCAAGGTGCCGGCCAACAAGCTGGACATCAGGCCGGTGCCGGCCGGCGGGAGCTTCGGCTCCAAGCTGTTCGCCAACAAGCCGGCGGTGATCGCCGGGATGTGCGCGCGGAAGACCGGCCGGAAGGTCGCCTACCTGGAAGACCGGGCCGACAACATCTCCAACTGCGACCACCACGGCTCGGACCGCGTCTACGACGTCGAGCTCGCGATGATGCGGGACGGCACCATGCGCGGCATCAAGATCGACGTCATCGACGACTACGGCGCCTACATCCAGTTCGGCGTGGGCCACCACGGCAATGCCCTGGCCCAGGTCGTCGGCCCGTACACCATCGGCAGCGTGCGTTACCGGGTGCGGGCGGCACTGACCAACAAGAACCAGCAGGGCGCCTACCGGGGCTTCGGCTCCGAGGTGAACAACTGGATGCTGGAGCAGATGGTGGACAAGGCCGCGCGCGAGCTCGGCCTGGACCCGGTCGCGGTCAGGCGGAAGAACTTCATCCGGGAGTTCCCGCACTTCATCCCCACCGGCAACGTCTACGACTCCGGTGACTACGAGCGGGTCCTGGACCATGCCCTGGACCTGGCCGACTACAGTCGCTGGCGGGGCGAGCAGCGGCGGCTGCGCGAGCAGGAGGGCCGGTACATCGGCATCGGCGTGATCACCGCCCAGGAGCGCAGCGTGTTCTCGGCCACCGAGTTCTGGTTCTGGTTCGACGAGCCGGGCGCGCCGGTGACCTCCACCCCGGAGTCGGTGTCGCTCAAGGTCGACGCCACCGGCGGGATCACCGCCGTCCTGTACTCCTGCGCGTTCTGGGGCAACAGCCCGGAGACGATGGTCGCGCAGCTCGTGGCCGAGGAGTTCGACTGCAGCCCGTACGACGTCTCGGTCGTCTACCACGGCAGCCGCGACGGGCTCCCGGCCACCGGCCCGGGCGGCTCCCGCACCACGGTCATGCTCGCGGGCGCCGTCGAGGGAGCGTCCGGCAAGATCAAGGAGAAGGCCCGCCGGGCCGCGGCGCATCTGCTCGAGATCGGCCCGGACGACCTGGAGTGGGCCGACGGCGGCTTCCGGGTCCGCGGCGACCCGGAGCGGAAGAAGTCGCTCGGCGAGATCGCCATCATGCTGCACCTGTTCAAGCACAGCTTCCCCGAGGACATGGAGAGCGGGCTCGACGCCTCGAAGGTGTTCGACCACCCGTACACGACCATGCCGTCGGC
>Ga0335081_10001768_pt1 | contig 34355 bp, 34 predicted proteins | sample Lox_Sample_35_FD_206713 | JGI IMG/M metagenome (GOLD analysis project Ga0335081, IMG submission 206713) | Soil microbial communities from Loxahatchee National Wildlife Refuge, Florida, United States - Lox_Sample_3.5 | ecosystem: Environmental > Terrestrial > Soil > Wetlands | place: USA...
CGCGGAAGTCACCGTGGTCCGGCGCACGCAGAAGCTCACGCGCCGGCTGCGCCCAACCGAGCTGCGGGAGCGCTGAGACCAGCCGACTGCGGGCGGTTCAGGCGACGCGCACGTCCCCTGCGTCGCTGGCAACCGGGATGACAGTCAGCTGGGCGCCTGCGCACGGGCCGTCCACGCATTTTCCGTCCGTGAGCCGGAAGATCGCGGTGTGGTGCGCGCACATGAGCATGTCGCCGTCGAACACGTGGAAGCGGTCCGGCTCATAGTTCAGCGGCAGCGAGAAGTGCGGACAGCAGTTATGGAACGCGAGAAGCTGCGCGCCCAGCCGGATCACCACGACGCGGAACACATCCCGTCCCTCGCCGAACACGATTTCCTTGCCCTGCCCATCGAGCACTTCCGCGGCTCCGCATAAGCGGGTCCCCGCAGTGGGGGCGAATGGCAGGCTACGCCAATCGCTCAGATGCCCCCCGGATGCAGCGTGCGCACCAGCACCTGCTCGCGCTCATCGGCTCGGCGCCAATCCGAAGTCATACTCGACGGTGTAGTACGGCTTGTTCAGCCGTTTGCCGTCGGGCGCCACGCCGGGGTTGTGTCGCCTGAATTCCGCCACCAGCGAGTTCTTCACTCCGAACACCGCGTCCGAGTCGATGTACTTGTCGCCTTCGACGAAGACATGCGTAGTCACCGGTTCGTAACCCGGCGCGGAGATCATCATGTGGGTATGCGCCGGCCGGTAAGGGTGGCGGCCCATCAAACGCAGCATCTTGCCCACCGGACCGTCGGCGGGGATGGGATAGCTGACGGGCTTGATCGTCCAGAAGGCGTAGCGCCCCGCCGTGTCGGTCTTGATCTTGCCACGCGCGCGCATGCCCTTGACTCCCTCGAGCTGCACGTCGTACCAGCCTTCTCCGTCGGTAGACCACAGATCCAGGGTCGCGCCCGAGACCGGCTTGCCGTCGGGCGAGCGCACATGGCCCGAGAAATAGGTGGGCTCCCCTTCGACGCCCTCCGCGATATTGGCGCCGATCGGAAGCTCGGGCGCGCCAGGGATGTAGAACGGCCCCAGCACGGTCGACTCGGTCGCGCCGGAAGGCTTGCGATGATTGATCGCGTCCACCAGCATCGACACGCCCAAGGTGTCGGAGAGCAGGATGAATTCCTGCCGCTTGTCGTCGCACTTGTGCCCGACGGCGGTGAGGAACTGGATCCCGGTCATCCATTCCTCCTCCGTCAATTCCACTTCGCGCACGAACGCGTGCAGGTGTTGGATCAGGCTGGTCATGATCTGCTTGAAGCGCGCATCGGGTGCACCCTCCAGCTTGGCCAGCACGGCATCGGTGAGGTTGGCTTCGGTCAGATTGCGCATCGTTCGACTCCTCCAGGGAACGCGGGTGTCAGCTCGTGGCGCCATACCCGATGGGCGGCGGTGCGAGGTTGACGATCAGCTTGAACAGCGCCTCGAACTCCTCCCGCCGCGCCTTGCCGAAGAGCGGGTCGTCGTGGGCGGTGAATGCCGCCACGATCGTGGCCCAGTCCTGCGCGGTCAGCACACGCTCGGCGATGGGCATCACCTCGTCTTCCTCGCGGCGCATGTGACGCCAGTGAAACTCGGAATAGTCCTCCACCGCGCGGGCGAACTCGGCGGACTCCTGGCCCTCGCTCGCCTGCAGGTGGTTGATCGCCGCGCGCAGGTTGCGCAGCCGACCATCGCCCTCGGCATGCTCCGCTTCGAGCACGGCGAGCGGCAGATCGGCTTCCCGCGTCCGGGCCTCGATCGCGCGGAACAGGTACTCGTCCTCCTTGGGATGGTGGTAGCGCTGATGGAACTCCTCGATGTAATCGACGATCAGCCGCAGCAGCCCGTAGTCGGGCGTGGCGCCGCCATCGCGGGTCTGCCGCGCCAGGTATTGCAGTGCGTGCAGCACGGAGGCGAGCGAGCGATGCTCGGCGCGGATGATGTCCAATGCAGAAGCGGTCATATTCTTCCCCTCACACGCGCTCGATCACCACGGCGATGCCCTGCCCGACGCCGATGCACATTGTGCACAGTGCATATCTTGCGCCGGTGCTGCGCAACTGATACATCGCAGTGGCGATCAGGCGCGCGCCACTCGCCCCCAACGGATGCCCTATCGCGATCGCGCCGCCGTTCGCATTGACATGCGCGGCATCGTCGGGAATGCCAAGCTCGCGCAGCACCGCCAAGACCTGCGCGGCGAAGGCCTCGTTGAGCTCGATCACCTGCATGGCCGAGAGCTGGAGCCCGGTCTTGGCCAGCACCTTGCGCACCGCAGGCACTGGCCCGACGCCCATGATCCGCGGGGGCACGCCGGCGGCAGCCATGGCGAGCACGCGCGCCTTCGGCTCGAGCCGGTACGCTCTGGCGGCCTCGGCCGAGGCGAGCAGCACTGCGCAGGCGCCGTCGTTGATGCCCGAAGCGTTCCCCGCGGTGACCGTCCCGTCCTCGCGCACCACGCCCTTGAGCTTGGATAGCGCTTCGAGTGTGGTGTCCGCGCGCGGATGCTCGTCCTCCTTCACCAGCAGCGGATCGCCCTTCTTCTGCGGGATGGTCACCGGGACGATCTCTGAGGCGAAGAACCCCGCCGCACGCGCCTTGGCGCAGCGCTGCTGGCTGCGTAGCGCGTAGGCGTCCTGGTCGGCGCGGTTCACCTTGAACTCCGCCGCCACGTTTTCCGCGGTCTCCGCCATTGCGTCCACCCCGTAGCGTGACCGCATGAGCGGATTGACGAAGCGCCAGCCCAGCGTGGTGTCCTCGAGCTTCATGCCACGCGAGAACGCCCCGTCGGCCTTGCCCATCACGAAGGGCGCGCGCGACATGCTCTCGACTCCTCCGGCAATCACCAGATCGGCTTCTCCCGTGCGGATGGCGCGCGCAGCGGCGCCCACCGCTTCCATGCTCGAACCGCACAGCCGGTTGACGGTCGCACCAGGCACGTCCACCGGCAGGCCGGCGAGCAGCGCTGCCATGCGCGCCACGTTGCGGTTGTCCTCCCCGGCCTGGTTCGCGCAGCCGTAGATGACATCGTCGAGCTTGGACCACTCCACCGCGGGGTTGCGCTCGATCAGCGCCTTGATGGGGAGCGCCGCGAGATCGTCGGTGCGGATCGACGACAGGACGCCGCCATAGCGCCCGATCGGTGTGCGTACGGCATCGCAGAGATAGGCTTCAGTCATGCTCAGTCCTCATGGCCTCAAGTTCGCAGCGCCCGGGCTCGCGGTTGCCTCGGCAGCTTCGACGCGGATTCGCCGCTGCACCGGGAAGAAACGCAGGTCGAAGCGCTCCTGCACGAAGCCCCAGAGGCCGCGCGGGAACTTGACCATCACCGCGACCGCCACCGCTCCCAGCACGATGAGATACGTCGCCCCGTAGTCCGCCAGCGCTCCGCGCAGCAGGAAGAATAGCAGCGTTCCGATGATCGGCCCCTCGATGGTGCCGATACCGCCGATCACCACGATGAAGATGATATTCGCAGTCCAGCCAACATTGAAGGCGGCATCGGGAGAGATGCGCACGGTATTCAGGAAGTACAGGGCTCCGGCCAGGCCGCAGCCCGCGGCGGAGGCGATATAGACCCACAGCTTGGTCGCGCCGATGTCGATCCCTTGGCTCGCCGCCGCGCGCTCGCTGTCGCGTATCGAGGTCAATGCGAGGCCGTGGCGCGAGCGCAGCAGCAGATAAACGAGCAGGACGGAGGCGACTGCGACCGCCAGCGCCAGCCAGTACGTCGTGGATTCGCGCACGGCCTTGGAGAACTCACGCACCGCAGCCAGGCTCTTGCCCGACCCGCCGCCCAGAAAGGACGCGTTGGCAATCAACAGCCGGTACACCTCGGCCACCGCCCAGGTGCCCACGGCGAAGTAGCCGCCGCGCAGACGGAACACGGCCCACGCCGTGGGAAACGCCGCGGCGGCCACGATCAACCCCGCCAGCGGCACGCACACGAAAGGGTTGATGTGCGCGTGATCGGCCAAGACGAACAGCGCGTATCCGCCCAGCCCCAGAAACGCCTGCTGCCCGATGGACACGACCCCGCCGTAACCGGCGAGAAGATTCCACATCTGCGCCAGCGCCAGCAAGCACGCGAACTCCACGATCGCGCGCATCCAGCTCGAGTCGCCCCACCAGGGCAGCGAGGCAAGCACGACCACGCTGGCCGTAGCGGCGACGGCGCCGATGCGGCTGGCTCTGGTGGCTCGTTCGACGGTGAAAAGCATCCTAGGTGAATGGTGAATCGTGAGTGGTGAATGGTGACTACCGGGTGCGGGGGAACAGGCCGGAGGGCTTGAATAGGAGCACCGCCAGGAACGCCAAGTGCCCGGTGAGGACACCCCAGCCCGGGTCGAGACGGAAACCGACCGCCTGCGCGATGCCGAGCACGATGCCGCCCGCTAGCGTGCCCCAGAACGACCCCAAGCCGCCGATGATCACGGACTCGAACGCGAACAACAGCCGATCCGGGCCGTCCGACGGGCCGAAGGTGGTGCGCACGCCGTAGAACACCGCCGCGACGGAGACGATCGCCAGCGCGATCCCCATCGCCAGAGCGTACACATGGCGATCGTTGACGCCCATCAGCCGGACCGCCTCGGGATCGTCCGAAGTGGCGCGGAAGGCGCGGCCCAGCGCAGTCTTTGCGAAGAACAGCTCGATCCCCACCGTGAGCGCGATCGCCACGCCGAGCACGAGGAGTGGGAACCGGCCCACGACGATGTCTGCGCCGAGGCGGAAGCTCTGCGTTTCCAGCCCGCCCAGCCGCAGCGCGCGCGGGTCGGCCGAGAACAGCTCGAGCAGGCCGTTCTGGATGATGATCGAAAGCCCGAACGTGACCAGCAGCGGGGGGAGGATGTCGCCGCCGATCGTGAAGTTGAGCAGCCCGCGCTGCAGTGCGTAGCCGAACAAGAACATCAGGGGCACGCACACGGCAAGCGCCGGGAGCGCCCCCAAGCCGGTGGCATCGACCACCACGAGCGCGAGATACGCGGCCAACACGATCAGATCACCATGGGCGATGTTGACCAGCCGCATCACCCCGAAGATGAGAGACAGACCCATGGCGAACAATGCGTACAGCCCTCCCAGCAGCACGCCCTGGATCACGGTGTCGGCCCAACCGGTCATGCGGACCCGCCACTAGATCCCGAAATAAGCCTGCGACACCTGCTCGCGCGTGAGCTCTTGGGACTTCCCCGAAAGCGATACGCGGCCCTCCTGCAGGCAGTAGAGCCGGTTCGAGACCCGCATCGCCAGTCCCACGTCCTGCTCGACGATGACCAGCGTGATGCCCTGGGCCACGATGGTGGGAAGCGCATCGTAGATGTCCTTGATGACGATCGGTGCGAGCCCCAGCGACATCTCGTCGCAGATCAGCAGCTTCGGGTTGGACATGAGCGCGCGAGCGATCGACGCCATCTGCTGCTGCCCGCCCGAGAGCGAGGTGCTCGGCGCCAGCCGCTTCTCCCGCAGCATCGGGAAGAGTTGGTAGACGCGCTGGAGATTCCACGCCCCGGGCCTCCCGCGGTAGCTGCCCAGCATCAAGTTCTCCTCCACCGACAGGCTGGGAAACAATCTGCGGCCCTCCGGGACCATGGCGATGCCCAGCCCCAGGATTTCGTGGGCGCCGCGGCCGCCGATCGGCTGGCCCTCGAAGCGCACCGCGTCGCGGCGCGCCGGCACCAACCCGGTCACGGCTTTGAGCAGCGTCGACTTGCCTGCCCCGTTCGCGCCGATGATCGCCACGACCTCACCCGCCGAGATCTCCAGATCGATCCCGAACAGCGCCTGAAAGTCGCCGTAGAAGGCCGTGAGGTGATGGGTGGAGAGCATCAGCGATGTGCGTGAAGAGTGAAGGGTGAAGGAGTGAAGGAGTGAAGTGTGAAGCGTGAATGAGGTGAATGAAGTGAACGAGGTGAGCCCCCTCTCCCTGCCCCTCTCCCCCGGTGACGGGAGAGAGGGAAGCTCTTCACTCCTTCACTCCTTCACTCATTCACTCCTCACTCTCTAGGCCTCAATCCCCATATACACGCGTTGGACCTCCGCACTCGCCATGACCTCGCGCGGTTCGCCCTGCGCGATCAACGCGCCGAAGTCGAGCACCACGAGCCGCTGTATACAGGCGAGCAACACATGCACGACATGCTCGATCCAGATCACGGCGACCTTTTGGGCGCGGATGTTCTGGATCGTATCCACCAGCATGCGCGCTTCGTGCTCGGTGAGACCTCCGGCGATCTCATCGAGCAGGAGCACGCGGGGCTGCGTCGCGAGCGCGCGCGCCAGCTCCAGCCGCTTGCGGTCCAGCAATGTGAGCGTCCCGGCGAGCTGGTTCGCACGCCGGCTCAAGCCGGTGAGCGCCAAGATGTCCGCGCACAGTCCGGCTGCGTCGGATTCGCGCATGCCGCCGCCGAATACCGCAGCCACCAGCAGGTTCTCGAACACCGTCATGCCCGAAAACGGATGCGGGATCTGATACGAGCGCCCGATCCCGGCCCGGCAGCGTCGGTGCGGTGCCAGACCTGTGATGTCTTCTCCGGCCAGCAGCACGCGCCCGGCGTCGGGCTTGAGGTCTCCGCTGATCAGGTTGAACAGCGTGGTCTTGCCGGCGCCGTTGGGACCGAGGATCCCGAGCGCCTCGTCCTGCTCGAGCGCGAGCGTCACGTTGTCGGTGACTCGCAGCGCGCCGAAGCTCTTGGAGACGCCCTCCAGGGCAAGCAGTGTGGCCATGGGTGGGAAAGGGGTGCGGCCGCTTCAGCGGCCGCACCGTCCTGGATCAACGCGTCTCGGATCGATTCACGCCCGGCCGCCGCTCCCCGTCAACTCGTGACGAGCACGTGCCGGCGTCGCATCAGAGGATCGGTCTGAGGCGCCCGCCGACGGGGATGTTGGGGGCGGTGATGTTGTTGACGATCAGCAGGTCGAACTTGTACTTCTTGCCCTTCACCCACTGGCCGCCGACGAGCGGCGTCTTGGCGACGTTCTTCACCGGGCCTTTGCCCCAGGAAATCGGGCCGACGATGGTATTCAGGTTCGTGGCGACCAAGGCATCGCGGATCGAAGTCTTGTCGTCCGGGCTCTTGCTGCGCTTGAGCGTGTCGACCCCGACCTCGAACAGCGCGTGTACGAACCCGATCGGCTGAGTCCACTGCTTATGCATCGTGCGCTCGTAACCGTCGGCGAGCTGCCTGGAGGTGGCTCCCGTGAGCGATGACCGGAACGGGTGCGAAGGACTCCACCACACTTCGCTCGACAAACCGTCGGCGATGTCCCCGATTGCCTCGACGGCTGCGGGAAACAGCAGCGCCTTGCCCACCGAGGCGATCCGGGGCTTGTAGCCCTGTTGGCGCGCCTGGGTCCAGAACGTCCGGAAATCCGGCGGGATCACCACCCCGGTGAGGATCTCGCACTGGCCTTGCTTGAACGCGGCGATCTGTGCGCTGAAGTCCGCAGTGAGGTTCTGATAGCGGCCCGGGTCGAGCAGGGTATAGCCCTTCGCTTGCAGCGGCTTGGGAAAGCCGTGCTCGGGATCGCCCCAGGCATTGCCGTCGCCGTCGTTGGGGAACAGCCCGGCGACCTTCTTGTTGTTCGGCAGCGATCCCCACATGTTCGTGAACACCGCGATGATGTCCTCCAACCCCCAGAAGAAGTGGTAGGTCCATTTGAACCCCTGGTCGGGCTTGCCTCCGCGGCCGAAGAACCAGGGTTGCCACGGTGCGACCGTCGAGATGCAGGGCACTTCATTCAGCTCGCATTGATCCGACACCGGGTTGGTGGTCTCCGGAGTCGATGCGACCACCATCAGATCGATCTTGTCTTTGAGGATCAGATCGCCGGCCACCTCGGCGGCGCGGTTCGGGTTGGACTGGCTGTCCTTGACGAGGATCTCTACGCCATAGGTGGCGTTGCCGATCTTGATGCCGCCCTTCACCGCCTCCATCACACCCGCGATGACGAACTTATCGCTCTCTCCGAAGGCAGCGAGCGGCCCGGTCTGTGGCGAGACGTAGCCGATCTTGATTTTTCGCGCCTGTGCGAACGCCGGCAAGCTCAGGCCAGAGGCGCTCGCCGCCGCGGCCGCGCCCCCCACCAGCCGCAGGAAGTCCCGGCGGCCGGATGCGCCCTGCGCCGCGATCCGCTCGTTGTTTCGGGTTGGGTCAGACATGTTGCTCCTCCTTGTTATACGTGGTGAATCGTGACTCGTGATTCGTGAATGGTGACGGCACCCAAGAGCGAGCCAACGCTTAGGCCACCGCGCGTGTGGCGCGGTGGCCGGGCCGCTCGCCGTTCCAAGCGGCGGTGAGCAGCGCCAGGATCCCTTCGCGCTCGATCGCCCGCGGATTGTAGTAAGGGTTCTGCGTCGCGAGCCGGGCGGCGCGCTCCAGCCCCTCTCGCGCCATGCCGATGTCCTTGAGCGCGACCGGTGCGCCGATCGCGCGGGCCAGATCGTACAGCCCGCTTGCCGGGTCGCCGCCACCCAAAGCACGCGAGATCCGTTGCATCGCCTCGGCGGCGCAGTCTCGATTGTACTGGAGCGCGTGGGGCAGGACGACCGTGTGCGTCTCGGCATGCGGCAGATTGAACGAACCGCCCAGGGTGTGGCACAGCTTGTGGTGCAGCGCCATGCCGACCTGGCCCAGGCACGTGCCGGCCAGCCAGGCGCCGTACAGCGCGTCGCTCTTCGCTTCGAGATTGTCTGGTTCCTTGACCACCACCGGCAAACTGGCGGCCAGCGTCCGGATGCCTTCTTCCGCCATCAACGAAGCGATCGGATTGGCATCTTGAGCATAGAGCGCTTCGGCGCAGTGCGCGATGGCGTTCATGCCGCTCGGTCCGGCGATCTTCGCCGGCAGCGTGAGTAATAACCGTGGGTCGTAGATCACCGTCTTGGGCAGCACGCGCGCGTCGCGGCCCGTCTTCTTTTCGCCCTGCGCCGTAATGCCGTAGATGGGCGTCATCTCCGAGCCGGCGAAGGTGGTCGGGATGGCGAGGATCGGCAGCGAGGAGGTCAGCGCGATCGCTTTGCCGAGCCCGATGGTAGAGCCGCCGCCCACCGCGACGCAGCAGTCGGCGTCGAGGTCGCGAGCCAGCGCCCGGGCCGCCTCTGCCGTTTCTATCGGCACGTGCATGATTGCCTTGTCGTACACGCCCGCCGCGCGCGACCCGAGACGCTGGGCCAGCTCCTGCGCCGCGTCTGCCTGCTCGGGCGTGGAGAGCACCAGCGCGCGTTTCGCGCCCAGCCGCTCGATCTCCGCGCCGAGCTGGTCCAGCGCCCCGACACCGAACACCACGCGCGACGGTTGCGCAGAGTAGACGAAGGCCCTCATGCGACCGCCGGTGCCTGCTCGCGCAGCAGCGCGATGCCAGTGAGGCGGTTCAGCTCCTCGAAGCTCATTCCATCGACGATCTCCCGCACGCGCAGCCCGCGCACAGTCACGTCGATCACCGCCAGATCGGTGTAGATGCGATTGACGCACCCCACGGCCGTCAGGGGGTAGGTGCAGCGTTCCACGATCTTGCTGCGGCCGTCTTTCGTGAGGTGCTCCATCATCACATACACCTGCTTGGCGCCGATCGCCAGGTCCATCGCCCCGCCCACCGCCGGGATGGCATCCGGCGCGCCGGTATGCCAGTTGGCAAGATCACCGGTCGTCGAAACTTGGAACGCGCCCAACACGCACACGTCCAAGTGCCCTCCGCGCATCATCCCAAACGAGTCGGCCTGATGAAAGAACGCGCCGCCGGGCAGAAGAGTGACCGGCTGCTTGCCCGCATTGATCAGCTCGGGATCCTCCTGCCCTGCAGCCGGCGCAGGTCCCATGCCGAGCAGACCGTTCTCGCTGTGCAGGACGATCTCTCGGTCCTTGGGCAGATGGTTGGCCACCAGAGTGGGCAGTCCAATGCCCAGGTTGACATAGGCGCCGTCGGGAATGTCTCGCGCCACCCGCGCCGCCATCTGCTCGCGACTCATCCGCTTCATGTGTACTCCTTACCCTTCACCCTTCACTCTTCACCCTTCACCCCTCACGCCACCGCCTTGAGCGGCGCGGCCGGCGGCGGCACGCGAACCACCCGCCTCACGAAGATACCGGGAGTAACCACCGCCTCGGGATCGAGCTCGCCCAACTCGACGATTTCCTGCACCTGTGCGATGGTGCACTTCGCCGCCGTAGCCATGACCGGGCCGAAGTTGCGCGCCGTCTTGCGGTAAACGAGGTTGCCCCAGCGGTCGCCGCGCTGCGCCTTGATCAGGGCGAAATCGGCGTGAATGGGGAGTTCGAGCACTTGCCAACGTCCGTCGATGAGCCTCGTCTCCTTGCCTGCCGCCAGCTCGGTCCCATAGCCGGTGGGCGTGAAGAACGCGCCGATCCCGGCGCCGGCCGCGCGGATGCGCTCGGCCAGATTGCCTTGCGGCACCAGCTCCAGCTCGATCTCGCCGGCGCGGTAGAGCCCGTCGAACACGTAGGAATCCACCTGGCGCGGAAACGAGCAGAGGATCTTGCGCACGCGGCGGGCTTTGAGCAGTGCCGCGAGTCCGGTCTCGCCGTTGCCCGCATTGTTGTTGACGATGGTCAGGTCTTTCGCACCCTGCTCGATCAGCGCATCGATCAGCTCGCTGGGCATGCCGGCGCCGCCGAAGCCGCTCAACATGATCGTCGTCCCGTCGCCGATGTCCGCGACGGCCGCTTCCACCGATGGGACGATTTTGTCGATCATGAGTTGTCTGCGAGGATGATGTGCCGACTACGCGGCTCAAGTTCTCGGCTAATGGTGTTCCGCGCGTCTAGCGTCACGCGCTACCTCGGGTAATAGGGCGGGATCTGCGCGTCCACGTTCACCCAGACCGACTTGGCCTCGGTATAGTCGTGCATCGCCTCGAAGCCCATCTCGCGCCCGTAGCCGGACATGCCGACACCGCCGAACGGCGAGCCGGGATTCACGCGCTTGTAGCAGTTGATCCAGACCATGCCGCTGCGCATCGCCGCCGCCGCTCGGTGCGCACGCGAGAGGTTGCTGGTCCACAGCCCTCCGCCTAACCCGTACTGCGTGCCGTTGGCGATGGCGATCACCTCGTCGTCGTCTCTGAAGGTGGTTACAGTCACGAACGGGCCGAACACTTCCTCCTGCGAGACGCGCGAGCCAGGACTGGCACGCACGACGGTGGGCTCCACGTAGCAGCCCTTGGCGAGCTCGTCTCGCTCGGGCGCCTTGCCGCCGAGCAGCACCTCTGCGCCCTCCTCGCGTGCGAGCTTCACGTAACTCAGCACGCGGTCGCGATGCTGCGTCGACGTGAGCGGTCCCATTTCGGTTGCGGGTTCCAGCGGGTTGCCCAGCTTGATCGATCTCGCCAGCGCAAGGAACCGGTCGAGGAATGCATGGGCGATCTTCTCGTGCAGGATCAGGCGCGAGCCGGCGATGCAAGCCTGACCCTGGTTGTGGAAGATGGCGAACGCCGAGCCGTTCACCGCCGCCACGAGATTGGCATCGTCGAAGACGATGTTTGCGCCCTTGCCACCCAGCTCGAGCTGCACGCGCTTCAGGTTCCCGGCGGAAGCCTGCACGATCTTGCGCCCGGTCGCAGTGGAGCCGGTGAATGCGATCTTGTCCACGCCCGGGTGCTCGGCCAGGTGCTGGCCGGCGATGTTGCCGTAGCCCGGAACGATGTTGATCACGCCTTTGGGAAAGCCCACTTCACGCGCGAGCTCAGCGATGCGCAAGCTCGAGAGCGGCGTCAGCTCGGCAGGTTTGAGCACCACCGTGTTGCCGGCCGCCAGCGCCGGGCCCATGTTCCAGCTGGTGAACATGAGCGGGAAGTTCCACGGCACGATCTGCCCCACGACCCCGATCGGTTCACGCAGGACATAGTTCAGAAAGCCCTGCTCGACCGGAACCACGCTGCCCTGGTACTTGTCGGCCATTCCGCCGAAGTAGCGGAAGGTAAACGCGGTGCGTGCCACATCCAGCCCGCGCGTGTCGCGCAACGGATGTCCGGTATCGAGGGTCTCCAGTCGCGCGAGCTCCTCGCCGTGCGCCTCGATCGCGTCGGCCAGCTTGAGCAGCAGGCGGCCCCGGTCCGCAGCGGCCGACTTCGACCACGCGGAGAAGGCCTTTCGGGCCGCCTCCACCGCGCGATCGATGTCGGCTTTCTGCGCCTCCGCGACAGCGGTGATCACCGAGTTGTCGTGTGGATTGACGACGGGGATGCGGGTGCGCGCCTCCCCGTCCACGAACTCGCCGTCGATGAAGAGCTGGTTCTGGACTCCTTCCACCACCCCCTCCAGCGGCGGCTCAGAACTCGACGGGATACGGCTTCAGTTCCCCGCGCTCGTAGCGCTTGGGCAGATCCGGGGTGACGTTCTCCCAGACCAACAGCATGGAGCGCTTCTTGGAAAAGCCTTGGTGGCGGATATCGGCCGGCATGGCGGCTACGTCGCCGGCCTTCATCAGCACGCGCGTCCGCGGGCGCCCGGTCTCGCGGTCCGTGACCTCCCAGGTGATCTCGTCGGAGAGCTGCACGAACCACTCCACGCGGTCGTTGCCGTGGATGATCGGCAGGATGTACTCCTCGGTGGTGGGACAGAACAGGCTGTTGCGGCACACCGAGGTCACGGAGGGGTTCCACGTCACGTCGGAGCGCGACAGATACTTGAACAGGTTGAATGCGTGCAGCTCTTTCTCGAAGCCGGGCTCGGCCTTGATCTCCGGCTCGTCCTGTGCCACGTCGGCGAAGGCGCGGTTCACCGGATAGCCGTTGGCGTCGCCGCGCAGTTGCGAGTCGCCTTCCAGGCCGGGCATGCGCTTGGTGGGAATGCGGAAGCGATCGATCGCGGCGAGGTTGCTCCCGTTCTTCTCGCCGAACACCGTGTTGCCCGTCTCGGCCGGCGCGGCGAACGGGTCGAAGCCCGCGTTGACCCAGTCGGCGAGGATCTCCTTGAACTTGGCCATCGCCTGCGGCGAGTCGAAGGTCTCCACGTAGGAGAGTCCGGCCTTGTGCAACGACTCGTTGTAGCGGCCCGCGAACAACTCCACGCGCCCGTAAAGGTTACGCGTACCGAATACGGTGTCGAAGTTGACCAGGCCGTAGAAGAATCCCCACGCCACGTCGCGCATGATCGCGCGCAGGAACGCGTCCGCGCTCATGGTGTGCGATTGGCGCTGGCCCTTGGCAGGCCAGGTGAGGGTCACGAAGTATTCGTCGCGCTGGAACGTGAACTGGCCCAGCGTAAAGGTGCGGTACCCGGCGATCTTCTCTGGGAGCTTGAGCTCAACGGGTGCATTCATGATCGTTCTCCTTCAGGATTTAGTTGGCGCTCGCGGCTCACTGATAACAGATCTCGGCCCACTTCTGGACCGTGAGATCGCCCAGCATGGTCTGCTGCATCATGACGCCGGTCTTGGACGCCTTGAACCGATACGCCGCGCCCTTCGGGAGCAGTGCTTGATGCCCGCGCTTTAGCTTGATCACGCCCATGCGCCTGCCCCTCGGCTCGCCCTGCACGAGCACGGTGCCCTCCTTGTTGGGCGGCGCGACGCTATCCGGACTGTCCAGCTTGACGTATTCGACCTCGACCTCGCCGTCCATGACGACCGCAAACTCGTCGTGCGAGCAGGCCATCCAGGGTGAGGTGCCCTCCGCGCGGATCGCCTCGATCACGTACTCCAAGTTCTTGCCCACCGCCACCTTCTCCCATGGCTTGGATTTGGCGGCAACCTCGAAAATATTGGAAAAGACGTAATACTTCGGATTGTCATTGATGATCTCGATATGGCCCTTCTCGTAGTGCGCGAGAGAGCCGAACGCGGTGGTGAACGACATTTGCTCCTCCAGGAGTTTGCTGTTAGATTTGTCCGCGATCCGGACAAACGTCCGTGCTGCGAACAATTTATGCCCGCCTTGGGACAGGTGTCAAGCCGTTCGGCTGCGCGGTGCTAGCTCGACACGGGCGAACCGCAGTGCTGCAACACGGGAGAAGCCATTGAGGGAACACGACGTTCCGGCTCTACAAGGCGCCTCAAGCAGCGACTTCGTGCGCGCTCTCGCCAAAGGACTGACCGTCATCGAAGCCTTCGGTGCGCGCTCGCCGGCCATGACGCTGAGCGACGTCGCGAAGAAGACGCGGCTGTCCCGCGGGACGGCCCGGCGGCTGCTCCTCACGCTGGTAGAGCTGGGCTACATGGGCTTCGACGGCAAGCGCTTCAGCCTGCGGCCGCGCGCGCTCAACCTGGGCTTCGCCTACCTCAACTCGCAGGACCTCTGGCAGCTCGCGCAACCCTACATGGTGGAACTGGTGGAGCAGGTCCACGAGTCCTGCTCGATCGCGGTGCTCGACGGCAGCGAGATCGTGTACGTCGCACGCGTGCCGACTTCCGCGCGCATCATGTCGATCAACTTAGGCATCGGCACGCGCCTGCCGGCGTTCGCCACCTCGATGGGGCGCGTGCTCCTGGCGGGCTTGCCCGGTGCCGAGCTGCGAGCGCTGATGGACGTGGCATCGCCATTGCGGAGGTACACGCCGAAGACGATCACCGATCCCGCGCCGCTCCTGCGCGAGATCGAGCTGGTGCGCCGCCAGGGTTGGGCGCTGGTCGACCAGGAGCTGGAGCCGGGTCTGCGCTCGATCGCCGCGCCGATCCCCGACACCGCAGGCGCGCCGATCGCCGCTCTCAACATCGGAACCCACGCCTCCCGCTGGCCGATCCAGAAGCTCACCCAAGAGGTGCTGCCCCTGCTCAAGCAGACCGCGGCGTCGATCTCGGCGCTGCTCGCACCTGAGCAGAAAGAGGTGAAGAGGTGAAAAGGTGAAAAGGTGAAGGAGTAAATGAGTGAAGGAGTGAAGGAGTGAAGGAGTGAAGGAGTGAAGGAGTGAAGGAGTGAAGGAGTGAAGGAGTGAAGGAGGTGAAGCGCTTCCCTCTCCTCCGTCACCGGGGGAGAGGGCTAGGGTGAGGGGGCTCACCTCATTCACCTCATTCACCTCATTCACTCCCTTCACCCTTCACCCGTAGCGATCATGTCTCAGTCCCACTACTCCCACATTCAACCGTTCGTCACCCTTGACGGGTCGCAGATCCGCGAGCTGATGCATCCTGCGCATCATGCCAACCGCAATCAAAGCCTCGCGGAAGCGATCGTACGTCCGGGGCAGGAGACGTTGCTGCACAAGCATGTGCGCACCGAGGAGCTGTACCACATCACCAGCGGGACCGGATGGATGACGCTCGCCGAGGAGCAGTTCGCAGTTGTACCGGGCGACACGATCTGCATTCCGCCTGGTACGGCGCACTGCATCCGCAATACGGGAACCGATCCGCTTCGCATCCTTTGCTGTTGCTCGCCGCCTTACTCGGACGAGGACACCGTGTTGCTGACCGGCTACGGCGGCAGCGCCATCGCGTGAACGTTGTTGACAGACCCAACCTCCCGGCGTAGCGTCTAGCCGCTATATCCCTCTTCTCGCCGCGTTCGTGAAGGCGAGCTGCGCATCGCGTTCGAGACCTCCGGACCGTCGATGCGAACGGAAATTCTGCCGTATCCACAGCACCATCCTTTGAGGAGATAACCCATGGCAAAGTACTTGATTGAAGCGTCGTATACCGTGGAAGGCCTGCGGGGAATCATGAAGACCGGCGGGACGGCAAGGCGTCAGGCCGTCCAGCAAGCGCTCGAGAGCGTGGGCGGACGCCTCGAGGTGCAGTATTTCGCCCTCGGGGACTATGACGCGTTCGCCATCGTCGACCTGCCCGATCATGTCTCCGTAGCCGCGGTCGCGATGGCGGTGAGCGCATCCGGTGCGGCCCGTACGAAGAGCACCGCGCTGCTCACTCCCGAAGAGGTCGATCAGGCGATTAAGAAGACCGTGAAGTACCGCGCGCCGAACGCGTAGCTCAACCGTGCATTGCGGGCGCTAGAGCGCGCGCTCCGGCGCCCGCATCGAGGCCGCGCTGCAACGAGCCACTGGTCGACGATCCACGATCGAGTTCGATCATCACTGATCGTCCAGTGCTGGACGACAGGTTGGGGAGGAAGCATGAAGGCTCGCATCGCGTGGCTACTCTCTGCCGCCCTGTCGATACCGGTGCCGGCGGCGGAGCAAGACCTGCGCGCATTTCCGCCGCCCTCACCGGTTGTGAGTCCGATCCGTGGAGCGATCGATTCCCATGTGCACTCCGCGCCCGACGTGTTCGGGCGCAGCCTCACCGACATCGAAACCGCCACGGCCGCGAAGCGCGCCGGCATGCGGGGGATTGTGCTCGAGAACGCGGTGATCCATCGCGGCGCGGAGCTGGGTGTGCGCAACAGGGTCGTCACGCACGCGATGGCGGAAGTCCCGAACCTATCCGCGCAGCAGATGAAAGAAGTGGCGCGCCTCGGAGGCTACCTGGAGCTGGACTATGTCAATCAGCTGATGGGACCGGAGGCGCATCTGCCCTGGATGCAGGGCTGGCAGCGCGTATCGTTTCACGAGATGGCTCTGGCCATCAAGGATATCGGTGCCGAGCACTTCATCCTGGCCACCGATCTCGATCAGGTCGGCAACCCCATTCACCCCGACGGTTACACACTGCTCGTGCAGGGGCTCAAGCAGGAAGGGATCTCGGACGGAGAACTCGATCGGGTGATGCGAAGGAACCCGGCGCGGCTACTGGGCCTCGAGCCCTGACCCGAGTCCCGATTCACGACTCACAGGAACGGATCGGTCGACCAGGCGTTGTGCCAGGTGAGCACGTCGTCGCCCGACATGGGACGCGCGATGAGGAAGCCCTGCGCCATGTCGCAGCCGAGCTGATTGACGAGCTCCCATTCCTCTTGGGTCTCCACGCCCTCGGCCACGGACTTCAGGCGCAGCGCGAGCGCGACGTCGAGGCCGGCCGCGAGCGCTTGCTTCAAAGCCGGGCGGCGTGCCGCGCCCGCCAGCATCTTGCGATCGATCTTGAGCTCGCTCGCGGGGATGCGCTGCAGTTGCTCCTTGGTGGAGTTGCCGACGCCGAAGTCGTCGATGGACAGGCCGAAACCGCGCGCTCGAAGCTGCGCCAGAGTGTCGAGCCGGTTGCCAATGTCATTACCGATGTCGGCCGCGGAGATCTCGATGATGAGCTTCTCGTTCTCCACCCCATGCTCGATCATCTTCGCTTCGATGCGATCGGCGAGCCCCGGGTCGAGGAGCTGATCCGCGCATAGATTCACGGAGACCTGCAAGTCGAGGTCGTTGTTCTGCCACTTGCGGCACTGCGTGATCGACTTCTCGAGCATGATGACGGTCAAGTCGTCGAACAGGAAGTTGTCCCCCACCAGGGGCAGAAAGGATCCGGCAGTGAGCAAACCGAGCTCGGGGTGCTGCCAGCGCATGAGCGCCTCGACGCCGACGAGCACCATGCCCTTGAGCGTGACCTTGGGCTGGAAGTACGGAAGGAATTGGTCCTGAGCGATGCCGTTCCAGATGTCTTGCAGTGTCAGCTCGGTTTTCCGGTCCGCTGCCTGTTCGGCCTCTGAGCGAGGCTCGGCCGCGACGTTCTGCTGCATGGGTCTCTCCGGACGATGGGCGGGAAGCGCGCTGTACCACACGCTATTTCGTCCGCACGGCCAAAAGCTTGAGGGTGCCGCCGCGCTGGCTGGGCGCTTCCAGTGCGGTCCTGAGAGATCCGGCGCATCCGGCTAAACTGTCAGTTTCCCGTCACCTCCCTGTCGATCCGCCCCATGCAACCCCTGTCCGGCATCCGCGTCCTGGATTTCTCCACCCTGCTGCCCGGCCCCATGGCAACGCTGCTGCTTGCCGAAGCCGGGGCCGAGGTGATCAAGATCGAGCGTCCCGAAACCGGCGAGGAGCTGCGCGGATACGTGCCGCGCTTCGGCGACACGAGCGTGTCCTTCGCATTGCTCAACCGCGGGAAGCGCAGCCTGGCGATCGACCTCAAAGCACCCGGCGCGACGCAACGCCTGCGTCCGCTCATCGAATCCGCGGATGTGCTGGTCGAGCAGTTCCGTCCCGGTGTGATGGATCGGCTCGCGCTGGGCTACGAGGCGGCGTCGGCGATCAATCCGCGCCTCATCTACTGCGCCATCACCGGCTACGGGCAAGACGGACCGAAGGCCGGCGTGGCCGCGCACGACCTCAACTACCAGGCCGATGCGGGATTGCTGTCGATCGCCGCCGGTGTGGACGGAGCGCCGGTCGTGCCGAACGCGCTGATCGCGGACATCGCGGGCGGCGCCTACCCAGCCGTGATCAATATCCTGTTGGCATTGCGCCAGCGCGATCGAGACGGGCATGGATGCAAGCTGGACATCTCGATGACCGACGGGCTGCTGCCGTTTCTGTACTGGGGCATCGGCAACGGAGTGGCGACCGGCCGCTGGCCGAGGCCGGGCGCGGAGCTTCTCTCCGGCGGCAGCCCGCGCTACCAGATCTATCGGACTGCCGACGGCAAGTATCTCGCCGCAGCGCCGCTAGAAGACCGCTTCTGGGTCAACTTCTGTGACGCCATCGAGCTGCCCGCGAGCGCGCGTGACGATCGCAAGGACGCGCTGTCGACGCGCAGGGCGGTTGCAGAGATCATCGCTCAACGCAGCGCCGACGACTGGCTCGCCCGCTTCTCGGGCAAGGACGTGTGCTGCAACGTCGTTCGCACTCTGGAAGAGGCGATGAACGATCCGCAGTTTCGCGCTCGTGGCGTGTTCTCCCGCAGCGTAGTGAGCGACGGGGCCGCGCTTCCCGCGGTCAGCGTCCCGATCGACGAGCAATTCCGCGCTCAGCGCAACGACCTGGGCTACCCCGCGCTCGCCGAGGGGAACGCGATGCTCGAGTAGCCGCGGCGAGAACGATTCCGGCAGTGCGCCGGACCGGTCTCGTTCAGCTACGCGAGCGGGCCAGCGAACGTAGCTCTGCAGCGTAGCGCCGCAACAGCGTCGCCGCCGCGACGCGCTGGCGTGGGCTGAGACTTCGATCCAGGTCCAGCACCATCTGAGCGAACAGCTCCCGGTAGCGCGTCACGCTCTGGAGGTAGGCCAGCGAGGAGCCCGGGCCCGGGGAGGCCATCAGCTCGGCCAGCGAGATCTGCAGAGTCGCCACATCGTGGGATTGCCTCACGAAGTTCAGAAACAGCGCCTGGCGCCGCTCACGTTCGGCGAACCGGGAGGCCGGCAGGTCTGCGGTTTCAGGCGCCAGCGCTGCGATACGGGATCGCTGCCAGGCCGTTAGGTCGCCGGCCCAGTACTCGAACTGCGCGGTCAGCCATTCCGTACGCTCCCGGTCCATGGCTGGCGCATCGAGCGCGAGTTGCGTGCGCACTAAGCGGGCGTTGTCGGCGGCAAAACGCTGCTGCATCTGCGCGATCTGAGACGGCGTCAGGCTGAGGAGCACCGGTGCCGCCTGCACGGCGACTTGCTCGGTCACTGCGTCCCAACGCTGCTGCACCGACACCATGGCCCACGCCAGATCGTCGCGCCGGAGTCCATGCGCGAGGCGCGCGGACGCCTGCTCGAGCAGGTCCGCATATGCGGGAAGCTCGTGCGCTCGGTGCCACGCATGCAATCTGTCGATGCGCGTGTGCACCGCCGCCGTCTGCACCGGATCCAGTGCGACGTACCGATCCACCGACCGCTGCAGCCACCAGTCCGCGTTGTTGTACACCAAACCCAGCGCGCTGCACGAGCAGAGCAGCACGCTGGCCGCCGCCAGCATGAGCACGCGGCCGGCCAGCGCCGCCGTGCGGAGCCGAGGACGAAGGCGGTTTCCAGGCAATGGGCCATCCATCGGGGCCGATCCTACCATTGCGGCTGGGGCAACTCCTGCGCCTCGTGGAAGCTGCGCCCATGTTGACGACGTGAATGGGCGCATCATGGCTTGACTCCCGGCGTCGCAAGGCGGCTCTTGCGAGGCGGAGGCCGGCTGCGCCGGCCCCGGCCGAACCACGGAAATGCATCGGCCTGCTCCACGGTCTCGCCCGAGCGCTCGGAGGAGTATCCCGGCAACGCCGCCACCAAATCCTTGAACTCGGGCCCCTGGAGAAGCTGCAGCAAATCCCTCACCCACGGCAGTTCCAGCGTTCGGGCCTGACAGATGAAGAAATAGCGCTCTGCGGCCACGGGGATGAAGTCGAGCTTGAACTCGCGCGCGGGCGGCTCCACGCCGAATCCCACATCTGCCATCCCGCTCGCTACGTAAGCCGCGACCGCCGCGTGCGTGAACTCTTCGTTTGCGTAGCCCTCGATTCGCTCGCTGTCGATGCGCAGCTGCCCCAGCAGTGCGTCGAGCAGCAGGCGCGTACCGGAGCCGCGCTGCCGGTTGATGAACCGGACGCCTCTGCGCGCGAGATCCCTAAGCGAGGCGATGCGCTTGGGATTGCCCGGGGCGAGATACAGGCCCTGCTGGCGCCGCACGAGGTAGATCAGCTTCTGCTCGCCGGAATGCAGCCAGGGAGCGTAGCGCTGCACGGCCGTCGCTCCGATTGCGCCCTCGGGCACATGGAACCCGGCGAAGTCACACGCCCCCCGCGCGAGCGATGCGAGCGCGTCCGCGGCGGGTAGGTACTGCAGGTCGAGCGCGATGCCGCCATGACGGCGCAGCATCTCGGGGATCTTCGCCACCGCATAACCGAAGCTGGCATGGACGCGGAGCGTAGGGTTGCTCTCCGCCAGCGCTCGCTTGATCTCGAGGTTCAGCTCCGAAGCGATGTTCTCGAGCTGCGGCGAGAGCCGTGCGCGGGCGCGCGCCTCGGCCCAGACCAGCTTCTCCCCGAGCGAAGTCAACCGTGCTCCGCGTCCCTGTTCGAGCAGTGCGAGCGGGCTGCCGAAGAACTCCGCCCAGCGCGCGATCGCGTTCCAGGCGTGGCGGTAAGAGACTCCCGCTCGCTTCGCGGCCAGCGTCAGCTTGCCCGTCTCGTGCAACCCCGCGAGCAACGCGAACAAACGGTGGTCGAGCTCTTGTCCACTCTGGTCCGCGAATACCCACGAGGGTCTGATCTCGATCTGCTTCATAGGCAATTGGCTGCATATTGTTTGCGGGTGCCGATGTTGCTAGCGTAGCCGTTCTCTACGCGGGCACCGTCCAACTCATGCATTCTAGTGCATATTCAGAGGCGGTTCGAGCGACCCATCCGCGGGGAACCATCCATGGGTGAGGCAAAGTCTAACGTGAGTATGGCCGTGGACGAAGCGATCGAGCAGGCGTTGGCCGAGACGGAAGGCCTCGACGGCGCGCTCATGCCGTTGCTCCACGCGATCCAAGACCGTTTGGGCTATATCCCCACTTCCGCAGTCGCGCGCGTCGCGCACGCGCTGAACCTGTCGCGCGCCGACGTGCATGGCGTGATCACGTTCTACCACGACTTCCGGACCTCGGCGCCTGGGCGTCATCTGGTGCGCCTGTGCCAGGCCGAGGCGTGCCAGTCGATGGGCAGCGCTGCGCTGGCCGAGCACGCCAAAGCGCGGCTCGGCGTGGACTTCCATCACACCACCACGGACGGCGCGGTGACTCTGGAGCCGGTGTATTGCCTGGGCGGTTGCGCCTGCAGCCCGACGATGATGGTGGATGGGCGTCTCTACGGCCGTGTGAGCAGCGCGCGCTTCGATGAAGTCATGAGTGGGCTAGGCGACGCATGAGTGCAACCGTCTTCGTGCCGCGTGACTCGGCTGCGCTTGCGGTTGGCGCGGACGCCACAGCGAACGCCATCGTCCAATCGGCCGCAGCGCGCGGCGAAGAGATCCGTCTGGTACGGAATGGCTCGCGCGGCCTGTTCTGGCTGGAGCCGTTGGTAGAAGTCGCAACCGCCACCGGCCGCATCGCCTACGGGCCCGTCACAGCCGCCGACGTTCCCGGCCTGTTCGACGCGGGTTTCCTGACCGGCGCCAAGCACGCGCTGCTGCGCGGCCCGACCGAAGACATCCCTTACCTCAAGAACCAGGAGAGGCTGGCCTTCGCGCGCGTGGGCGTGACCGACCCGCTGAGCCTGGCCGACTACGAAGCACACGGCGGCTGGCGCGGCCTGCACGGTGCGCTCGCGCGCGGGCCAGCGGAAATCGTCGACGACGTGGTCCGCTCCGGCCTGCGCGGACGCGGAGGAGCGGCATTCCCCACCGGGATCAAGTGGCGCACGGTGCTGCAGACCGAGGCGGACCAAAAATATGTCGTCTGCAACGCCGACGAAGGCGACTCGGGCACCTTCTCCGATCGCATGGTCATGGAGGGCGATCCGTTTCTGCTCATCGAGGGGATGACGATCGCGGGGCTGGCGGTGGGCGCCACCCGCGGGTACGTATACCTGCGCTCCGAGTACCCGGATGCCGAGCGCATGTTCGCAGCCGCCCTGCGCATCGCCCGCGAGGCGGGCTATCTGGGGCCGAACATTCTGGGCAGCGGCAAGCCGTTCGACCTCGAGCTGCGCCGCGGTGCAGGCGCCTACATCTGCGGCGAGGAGACAGCGCTGCTCGAAAGCCTGGAGGGCAAGCGCGGCATGGTGCGCTACCGGCCCCCAGTGCCCGCGGTGAAAGGGCTGTTCGGCAGGCCCACGGTCCTCAACAACCTCGTCACTTTCGCCTCGGTCCCGGTGATCCTCGAGCGCGGCGCCGACTTCTACCGCGACTACGGCATGGGGCGCTCGCGCGGCACGTTGCCGTTCCAGCTCGCGGGAAACATCCAGCGCGGCGGACTGGTGGAGAAGGCCTTCGGGTTAACGCTGCGCGAGCTGCTCTACGATTACGGCGGGGGCTCCGCCACCGGGCGCCCGATCCGTGCGGTCCAGGTCGGCGGGCCGCTCGGCGCCTATCTGCCCGAGTCGCAGTTCGACACGCCGCTCGACTACGAGGCCTTCGCCGCCATCGGCGCGATGCTGGGGCACGGCGGCGTGGTTGCATTCGACGACACCGTGGACATGGCGAAGATGGCGCGCTTCGCAATGGAGTTCTGCGCGATCGAGTCCTGCGGCAAATGCACGCCCTGCCGAATCGGCTCCACGCGCGGGGCCGAGGTCATCGATCGCCTGGTCAGCGGCGAGCGGCGGGAGGCCAACGTCGAGCTGCTGCGCGACCTGTGCGATACGATGGTGCACGGCTCGCTGTGCGCGCTGGGAGGGCTCACGCCCTCGCCCGTGCTGAGCGCGCTGAATCATTTCCCTGAGGACTTCGGCATGCCGGCCGTGCCGAAGGCGCGCGCCGCGTGATGCGTCAGACCATGAGGACGACGTTGACACCGGCGGACTTCATCGTGGGAGCTTGAGTATGTATTCGGTCAAGGAACTCGATTTCGGCACTCCGGCGATGCAGGCCGCGAAGCAGGTGACGCTGCAGATCAACGGCGTGAGCGTAACCGTCCCGGAGGGCACCTCGGTGATGCGAGCCGCGGTAGACGCGGGCGTGCAAATACCGAAACTCTGCGCGACCGACATGCTCGATGCGTTCGGCTCGTGCCGCCTGTGCCTGGTCGAGATCGAAGGCAAGAAAGGCTACCCGGCTTCCTGCACCACGCTGGCGGAACCGGGCATGCGTGTGCGCACCCAGTCGCCTAAGCTCGCCAAGCTGCGGCGCGGCGTGATGGAGCTGTACATCTCCGACCATCCGCTCGATTGCCTGACCTGCCCCGCCAACGGCAACTGCGAGTTGCAGGAGATGGCCGGCGTGGTGGGCCTGCGGGAAGTGCGCTATGGCTACGACGGCGAGAATCATCTGCGCGCCGAGAAGGACATCTCCAATCCCTACTTCACCTTCGATCCCACGAAGTGCATCGTGTGCTCCCGCTGCGTGCGCGCCTGCGAAGAAGTGCAGAGCACCTTCGCGCTCACGGTGGACGGACGCGGGTTCGCTTCCGTGATCTCGGCCGGCGGAACCGATTTCATGCATTCGGAGTGCGTCTCCTGCGGCGCGTGCGTGCAGGCCTGTCCCACCTCCACGCTGATGGAGAAATCCATCTACGAAAAGGGCCAGCCCGACCACAGCGTGATCACCACCTGCGCCTACTGCGGCGTGGGCTGCTCGTTCCGGGCCGAGATGCAGGGCAGCGAAGTCGTGCGCATGGTGCCGGACAAGAACGGCGGCGCCAACCATGGCCACTCCTGCGTCAAAGGCCGCTTCGCTTGGGGCTATGCCACGCATCCGGACCGCATCACACGGCCGATGATCCGCCACAAGATCAGCGATTCCTGGCGCGAGGTGTCCTGGGACGAGGCGATCGCCTATGCCGCCGGCGAGTTCAAGCGCATCCAGGCCAAGTATGGCCGCGACGCCGTGGGCGGGATCACATCGTCCCGCTGCACCAACGAGGAGACCTACCTCGTGCAGAAGCTGGTGCGTGCCGCGTTCGGCAACAACAACGTCGACACCTGCGCGCGCGTGTGCCACTCGCCCACCGGCTACGGGCTCAAGACCACACTAGGGGAGTCGGCGGGGACCCAGAACTTCGACTCGGTCGATCAGGCCGATGTGATCGTGGTCATCGGCGCGAACCCGACCGATGGGCATCCGGTTTTCGCTTCGCACCTGAAGCGCCGCCTGCGCGAGGGCGCGAAGCTGATCGTGATCGATCCTCGCAGCATCGACCTGGTGCGCATGCCGCATGTCGAGGCCGCCTATCACCTGAAGCTGATGCCAGGCACCAACGTCGCGGTGGTGAACGCGCTCGCCCATGTCATCGTCACAGAGGGCCTGCACCGCGAGGACTTCGTCCGCGCCCGCTGCGACGTGAAAGAGTACGAGAAGTGGAAGGCCTTCATCTGCGATCCGCGCAACTCGCCCGAGCGGATGGCCGCCGTGACGGGCGTGCCCGCCGACGCATTGCGCGGCGCCGCCCGGCTTTACGCCTCGGGCGGCAACGCGGCCATCTACTACGGGCTCGGCGTGACCGAGCACAGCCAGGGCTCGACCATGGTCATCGGCATCGCCAATCTGGCCATGGTCACGGGCAACATCGGACGACCCGGCGTTGGCGTCAATCCCTTGCGCGGCCAGAACAACGTGCAGGGCTCCTGCGACATGGGCTCGTTTCCGCACGAGCTGCCCGGATATCGCCACATCTCCGATCCTGCGGTGCGAGGACAGTTCGAAGCCGCCTGGGGCGTCCACCTCGAGGCGGAGCCGGGGCTGCGCATCCCAAACATGTTCGACGCCGCACTCGACGGCAGCTTCAAGGCGCTGTACGTCCAGGGCGAGGACGTCGCGCAGTCGGACCCCGATACGCAGCATGTGACCGACGCCCTGATGGCGCTCGAATGCCTGGTGGTTCAGGACCTGTTCCTCAACGAGACGGCCAAGTTCGCGCATGTGTTCCTGCCCGGCTCGAGCTTCCTGGAGAAGGACGGTACCTTCACCAACGCCGAGCGGCGCATTTCGCGCGTGCGCAAGGTCATGCCGCCGGTGTGCGGCATGGCGGACTGGGAGGTCACGGTGGCGCTGTCCAACGCGGTGGGCTATCCGATGCACTACGATCACCCGTCGCAGATCATGGACGAGATCGCGCGCCTCACACCCACGTTCACCGGCGTGAGCTTCGAGAAGATCGACCGGCTGGGCAGCATCCAGTGGCCCTGCAACAGCAAGACGCCCGAGGGCACGCCGGTCATGCACGTGGACGAGTTCGTGCGCGGCAAGGGGCGTTTCGTCATCACCGAGTACGTGCCGACCGACGAGCGCACCACCCGCGAGTATCCGCTCCTGCTGACCACGGGACGCATCCTCACGCAATACAACGTCGGCGCGCAGACGCGCCGCACGCCGAACACGTTGTGGCACGACGAGGACAAGCTCGAAATCCATCCCCACGATGCCGAGCAGCGCGGCATCCGCGATGGCGATTGGGTAGGCGTGAGAAGCCGCGCCGGCGAGACGGTGCTGCGCGCGGTGATCACCGAGCGCATGCAGCCCGGGGTCGTCTACACCACCTTCCATCACCCGTTCTCCGGCGCCAACGTGGTGACCACCGACAACTCCGACTGGGCGACCAACTGCCCCGAGTACAAGGTCACCGCGGTGCAGGTCACGCGCGTGAGCCAGCCTTCCGAGTGGCAGCGCCGGTTCACCGAGTTCAGCCGCGTGCAGGAGCACCTGCTGCCCGCACACCACGAGCAGACCGAGGTCGCGACGGCGGGCAAGTGAGAACAGGGAGCGCGGGGTGGACGTGCACAAGCTGGTGAAGATGGCGAACGAGATCGGGGCGTTTTTCGAGTCCGAGCCCGATCATCAGCTCGCCGTCGAAGGCGTGGCCGGCCACATCAAGCGGTTCTGGGATCCGCGCATGCGCCGCCAGATCGTGCAGTGGGTGGACGAGCGCGGCGGCGAAGGCCTCAAAGACCTCGTGCTCGAAGCGATCCGCTCGCGGCGCGCGGCGCTGCTGCCCGGCGAAGCGCGCAGCGCGTAACCGCTCTCGCCATAGACGCGGGGACACCGGGCCGGCGCCACCCTGCTCCACCGGCTGTACCGCGATCCGGCGCCTACGACTGCGACGAACATCGAGCTCGCTCCGGGCGGCAAGCGCCCGCTGAGCGGCCAAGGTCAGTTTGGACCGATAATCCCCGTACAGGCCAAACGTCGAACCGGGCCGCCCTGTCCAGTGGGTCTACCCGAGCGGACAGCTTCGCGCTGCCCGCATTGCGCGTTGGCCGGTGTTCCTTCGGCCGTCGCCGCGAGACCGATTGCGAGCGCGGCAGCCGTGATCCTGTGGAGTCGACATGCGAGTGTTGAGCCGACTGTTTGCGAACAACCGTGCGTGGGCGGAGGAGATGGTGCGGCGTGACCGCGACTTCTTCGCCCGCTTAGTGCGCCAGCAGGCGCCCCAATACCTCTGGATCGGGTGCTCCGACAGCCGTGTCCCGGCCAACGAGATCGTCGGCCTGCTGCCCGGCGAGCTGTTCGTCCATCGCAACGTGGCCAACGTCGTGGTGCATGCGGACTTGAATTGCCTGTCCACACTCCAGTATGCGGTGGACGTGCTGCGGGTGAGGGACGTCATCGTCTGCGGGCACTACGGGTGCGGCGGAGTGTTGGCGGCCCTGCGTGACGATCATCTGGGACTGGTCGACAACTGGCTGCGGCATGTCCAAGACGTGCGCACCAAACACCAGAGTCAGCTCGCCCCGCTCCCGAGCGAGAAACAGCGACACGATCGGCTATGCGAGCTGAACGTGATCGAGCAGGTGGCGAACGTCTGCCACACCACGGTCGCCCGGGAGGCGTGGGCGCGCGGTCAGGAACTGGCCGTGCATGGCTGGGTCTACAGTCTCAGCGATGGGCTGCTGCGGGACCTCGCCATGTGCGTCACTCGCGAGTCGGAGCTGGCTGCGTGCTACGAAGCGGCGTGCGCGAAAGTGCCCGCCGAACCGCCCGTGTTGGCAGGCGCGGCCCGCTAGTACGAACCGGCCGCGCAGGTCGTGCATCGCTCGCCCGCTGTGCTGCCAACGGGCAAGCGATGGTTTCGACGTCAGGGCCTACTTGGATGGCGCCACGTGGGCGCCCTGAGGGACGTTCTGCGATTTCGCGACCGTAGCGCCTCCCGCAATCGTGGCGCCGGGGCCGATCTGGGCGCTGCTTCCGATCGAGACTTTGGGGCCGATCTTCACCCACTTGCCGGTCCTCGCGTCATCTTCGATCACGGAGCCCTGACCGACCGTGGTATCCCCGCCGATGACCACCTTGTTGCCGATCTTCACGTCCGACTGCACGATGGCATCCTTGCCGATCTTGGTGTCATCCCCGATGGTGACGTTGGGAAACACCACCGCGTCGTTATCGACATAGGATCGGGCACCGATCCTCACCCCGTTGCCCAGCTGCACGTCGTCCCCGAACCGAGCCGAGTCTTGGATGTAGATGCGAACCTTGCCGGATGGCGCCTGGTATGCGCCGTCCACGACCGACCAGGTCCGGACCGTTGCGATCGGGTACAAGTCGGGTTTCGAGCCGTCCGGGTTCGCCATGTATTTGTCCTTGGAGCAACCGGAAAGCACCAGCAATCCAAGCAGCATGACGAGCAGTCTTCTCACGTGTCCCTCCTTTGCCGTGTGATTGACGATACGCAGGGGATGCAATCGCAACGTTGATCTGGACCAGCTACGGTATCAGATCGCAAGATCTGCGTCCGCAGCACCGGCTGCCATACGAGTCGGCCCGTCTTCGTGGCGTCAGCTCCGTCGTGGGGTTCGGCCCAGCATCGCGACCGACCTCGCCGGAGCGGCCTTATACTTCGCTTCCGATCTCGCGGACGTCGTCACCGTGGCGCCGGCCGCGGCGCTGGACGCAAAGGATTCGTCATGACCGATTCGGCCCCGGAGAAATACCACGACATTCGCGACGCGGTGCGCGCGCTGTGCGCGCAGTTTCCCGACGAGTACTACCGCAAGATCGACGAGGCGCGCGGTTACCCCGAAGCGCTCGTCGACGCGCTGACGAAGGCCGGCTGGCTGGCCGCGATGATCCCGCAGGAATACGGCGGGTCGGGCTTGGGGCTGGCGGAGGCCTCGGTCATCATGGAGGAAATCAATCGCTCCGGCGGCAATGCCGGCGCCTGCCATGGGCAGATGTACAACATGGGCACGTTGCTGCGACACGGATCGGAAGCGCAGAAGCGCCGCTACCTGCCGAAGATCGCGAGCGGGGAGCTGCGATTGCAATCCATGGGGGTGACCGAGCCCAGCACCGGGACCGACACCACGAAGATCAAGACGGTGGCCGTGCGCAAGGGCAGTCGCTACGTGGTCAACGGACAGAAGGTCTGGATCTCGCGCGTGCAGCACTCCGACCTGATGATCCTGCTCGCCCGCACGACGCCTCTGGCGGAGGTGAAACGCAAATCGGAGGGCATGTCGATCTTCATCGTGGATCTGCATGCTGCCGTCGGCAACGGTCTCACGGTGAAGCCGATCCGCAACATGGTGAACCACGAGACCAACGAGCTCTTCTTCGACAACCTCGAGATTCCCGGCGAGAACCTGATCGGCGAGGAAGGCCAAGGGTTCCGCTACATCCTCGACGGGCTGAACGCCGAGCGCACCCTCATCGCGGCCGAGTGCATCGGGGACGGCTACTGGTTCGTCGACCGCGTCACGCGCTACGCCAAGCAGCGCAACGTGTTCGGCCGGCCCATCGGCCAGAACCAGGGCGTGCAATTCCCGATCGCCGAAGCCTACATCGAAGTCGAGGCGGCAAACCTCATGCGGTGGAAAGCCTGCGAGCTGTTCGACCGTCATCTGCCCTGCGGCGCCGAAGCGAACATGGCGAAATATCTCGCCGCGAAGGCCTCCTGGGAAGCGGCCGATGCGTGCTTGCAGTTTCACGGCGGCTTCGGCTTCGCCGCCGAGTATGATGTCGAACGCAAGTTCCGCGAGACGCGACTCTACCAAGTGGCGCCGATCTCCACGAACCTGATCCTGTCTTACGTCGCAGAGCACATTCTCGACCTGCCACGCTCGTTCTGAGCGCAACGAGTGCATTTCGCACAGGAGACCTGCAAATGACCAAGACCGTGATGCTCGTTCATGGCGCGTGGCTGGGGCCGGAATGCTGGGAGCTGTTCCGTGGTCACTACGAGTCGCAGGGCTACACTTGCATGACGCCCGCGTGGCCGTTCGAGGATGCTACGGTCTCCGAGCTGCGGCGGCAGCAGCACCCGGAGCTCGCCAAGCTCACGATCGGAAAGATCGTCGATCACCACGAGCAGCTGATCCGAGCGCTGCCGCAACCGCCATTGCTGATCGGCCATTCGTTCGGCGGCCTCTTCGTCCAGATGCTGCTCGACCGCGGGTTGGGCGCGGCCGGCGTCGCGATCGATCCCGCTCCTCCGCGCGGAGTGTTTCCGACGCCGTTGGTGCTGTACGGTGCGCTGCCGATTTTTCTGGCCTGGCGAGGGTGGAGCCGCGTGCTGAGCATGACGCTGCCGCAGTTCGCGTGGAGCTTCATGCATCTGAGCTCGCCCGAGGAGCAACGCGCCGCGTACGAGCGGTATGTCATACCCACGCCCGGGCGGCTCTATTATCAAGCCGCCTTCGGCATCGGCAACGGCGTCAACTGGAAGAACCCGAACCGCGCACCTCTGCTCCTGATCGCGGGCGAGAAGGATCGAACCGTCGCGCGGTCGATGGTCGAGACGAACTACCGCAAGCAACAACGATCCCCCGCGACCACGGAGTACAAGCTGTTCCCGGATCGGACGCACTGGCTGATCGCCGATTCCAGATGGAAGGAGCTCGCCGATTACGCGATCCGTTGGGCCGCCGAGCACGCACGCGCCGAGGCGGCACAGCCCGCCCCGACCGGTGCACAGCCCATGGGCGCAGGATGATGCCCGCCGGCTCCTACCCGTGGCGCAGGCGCGCGACCGCGCTGCAAAGGAACGCGCTCGATCCAGTAGGCGTGAGCGCGGCGTGAACGGAGCCGCTCTGCTCACGCCCCGGGTGTAGCCCGGGTCCCTAGCTGGCCCGCTCGCAGTCACCGCGAGCGACTCCTCGTGCCGGAATCAGCCGCGATGCATCGGCCCGCGGAAACCGCCGGAACGCTCTGCCGCCCTGGAAAGGGGCGCCGCCACGATACTATTTTTCCCCAGGACAGCGAGCCCCAACGCGAGCCACGCAAAATAGTATCTAAGCGCGCGCGCCACAGTATCAAACGGTCTTTTCGTCCCACCTAAGATATGTTGCGCCGATGTGACCAACGGGCGCACCGGGTCGATCAAAATTATTTGGAGGAGAGCTTTCCATGAAGCTGAAATCAGGCCTCGCGCTGGCATTCGGCCTCGCCTTTGCCAGTGCCTCGCACGCCGCCACCGAGCTCGTGATCGCGACCGTCAACAACGGTCACATGATCGAGATGCAGAAGCTCACCAAGTTCTTCGAGCAGGCGAACCCGGACATCAAGGTCAAATGGGTGACGCTGGAAGAGGGCGTGCTGCGCCAGCGCGTCACCACGGACATCGCCACCAAGGGCGGTCAGTTCGACATCATGACGATCGGCATGTACGAAACGCCGATCTGGGGCAAGAAGGGCTGGTTGCAAGAGCTCAAGCCCGACGCGGCGTACGACGTCGACGACCTGCTGCCGGCCATACGCCAGGGCCTCTCCGTCGACGGCAAGCTCTACGCTGCGCCCTTCTACGGCGAAAGCTCGATGCTGATGTATCGCAAGGACCTCGCCGACAAGGCCGGCGTGAAGTTTTCCGATCGCCCCACGTGGGCCCAGGTGAGGGAGCTCGCCGCCAAGATCCACAACCCGCAAGCCGGCGTCTACGGCATCTGTCTGCGCGGCAAGCCGGGCTGGGGCGACAACATGGCCTTCATCACCACGCTGGTCAACACCTACGGCGGCCAGTGGTTCGACATGAGCTGGCATCCGCAGCTCGAGTCCAAGCCATGGAAGGATGCGATCAACTTCTACGTCGATCTGCTGAACAGGTACGGGCCGCCGGGATCGTCGGCGAACAGCTTCAACGAAATCCTGGCGCTGTATAACGAGGGCAAGTGCGGCATGTGGGTGGACGCAACCATCGCCGCGTCCTTCATCAGCGACCCGAAGCAGAGCAAAGTCGCGGACAAGGTCGCTTTCGCGCAAGCCCCCATGGCGGTGACGCCCAAGGGCGCGAACTGGCTGTGGGCATGGGCACTCGCGATCCCGGCCGGCTCCAAGAACCAAGCGGCTGCGCAGAAGTTCATCGCCTGGGCCACCTCCAAGGACTACATCAATCTGGTCGGCAAGGAAGTCGGCTGGGGCAGTATCCCCACGGGCACGCGCAAGAGCACCTACGCAAATCCGCAGTTCCTGAAGGCCGCCAAGTTCGCGGACGCCGAGAAGAAAGCGATCGACACGGCCAATCCGAACGACAGCACGCTGCCGAAATCGCCGTACGTAGGCGTCCAGTTCGCGGCGATCCCGGAGTTTCAGGCGATCGGCATCGCGGTGGGGCAGCAGATGAGCGCGGCGCTGGCCGGCAAGACCCCCGTCGATCAGGCGCTGAAGACGTCCCAGACCGCGGCTGACCGCGAGATGAGAAAGGCTGGCTACTACAAGTAGATCGGCCCGTCGCCCGCCGAGCCCCTAGGCACAGTCCGTGACGCACTCCGCCGCGCGAGCGGCGGAGTCGACGCGGGCAGCCTACTCCTCTGGGAGCCGCTCATGTTCCGACTGCGCTCCGTCACGCTCAGCGCCAACGGTGCTGCCAGCGCGGCAGCTCCGGCAGCCGCGCCGGCTCGTCCCCGCGCCGTGCCGAGCCGCCTCCTTCCCCGGCTGCTGCTCTCGCCGGCGGTGATCACGCTGTTCCTGTGGATGATCGTGCCGCTCGCGATGACGATCTACTTCTCGCTCATCCGCTACAACCTCATGCAGCCCGGCGAGAGCGGCTTCATCGGGCTGGCCAACTACGAGTACTTCGTCACCGATCCGTCGTTCTGGACGGCCATCGTCAACACCCTGCTTCTGCTCGGCAGCGTGATCGCCATCACGGTCGTAGGCGGGGTGGCGCTGGCGCTGCTGATCGACGAGCCGTTCCCCGGCCGCGGCGTAGTGCGCGTGCTCCTCATCTCGCCCTTCTTCGTGATTCCCACGGTGAATGCGCTGCTGTGGAAGCACATGATGATGAACCCGATCTACGGGGTCCTCGCGCAAGTCTGGCGCGTCTTCGGTGCGCAGCCGGTCGACTGGATGGCCGATTGGCCGCTGCTCTCCGTGATCATCATGGTGGCGTGGCAGTGGCTGCCGTTCGCCACGCTGATCTTCGTCACCGCGCTGCAGTCGATGAACCGCGAGCAGCTCGAGGCCGCACGCATGGACGGCGCGCGCTACCTGCAGCAGTTGCGCTATCTCTACGTTCCGCATCTGGGGCGCTCGATCGCGGTGGTCATCATGATCGAGACCATTTTCCTGTTGAGCGTGTTCGCCGAGATCTTCACCACCACCGGCGGCGGCCCGGGAGACGCCAGCACCAACATCGCGTTCCTGATCTTCAAGCAGGCGCTGCTCAACTTCGATGCCGGGGTAGCGTCCGCGGGGGCTCTGCTGGCCGTCGTCCTCGCCAATATCGTGGCGATCTTCCTCATCCGCATGATCGGCAAGAACCTGGACTAGCGCTGCGCTGGATCACAGATTATGGCACCCAAACCTCCGGTAACCGCTGCATTCGTGGGCCGCGCCATTGCGGCGTGGCTGGTGACGCTGGTGATCTTCTTCCCTCTCGGCTGGCTGGTGCTGACGTCCTTCAAGACCGAGCTGCAGGCGATCGCGGTGCCGCCGCTGCTGTTCTTCAAGCCGACGCTGGCCAACTTCGCGGAGGTCCAGCAGCGCAGCGACTATCTGCTGTACGCGACGAATTCGGTGATCACCAGCGTGACTTCGACCCTTCTCGGACTGGCCATCGCATTCCCGGCCGCATATTCGATGGCGTTTTTCCGCAGCAAGCGCACGCGGGACGTCCTGATGTGGATGCTCTCCACGAAGATGATGCCGGCGGTGGGGGCGCTCGTGCCGATCTACGTGCTGGCGCAGACGGCGGGGTTGCTGGATTCGCGCCTGGCGCTGATCGTCGTGTTCATGCTCAGCAATCTTCCCATCATGGTGTGGATGCTGTACTCGAGCCTGCGGGATATCCCGAACGAGATTCTGGAGGCGGCGCGCATGGACGGTGCGTCGCTATGGCAGGAGTTCCGGCGCGTTCTGCTGCCGCTCGGGATCGGCGGGCTGTTCTCGACGGGCCTTCTGTGCTTGGTGCTGGCGTGGAACGAGGCGTTCTGGTCGCTCAATCTCACGTCGGCCAAGGCCGGCACGCTGGCGACGATGATCGCGTCGTATTCCAGCCCGGAGGGGCTGTTCTGGGCGAAGCTCTCGTGTGCGTCGTTCATGGCGATCGCGCCGATCGTCGTGTTCGGCTGGTTCAGTCAACGCCAGCTCGTCCAGGGCTTGACGTTCGGTGCGGTGAAGTGACTCGAGGGGAGGACGCATGGCGTTTCTCGAACTCAAAGGCGTAGAAAAGTACTTCGGCGAGCTCAAGGCCATCAAGGGCATCGACCTCACCATCGAGAAGGGCGAGTTCGTCGTGTTCGTGGGACCGTCGGGATGCGGCAAGTCCACGCTGCTGCGGATGATCGCCGGGCTGGAGACGGTCGATGTCGGCTCGGTCTGGCTGGACGGCCGCGACATCACGAGGCTGCCGTCCTCGAAGCGCGATCTGGCCATGGTGTTCCAGAGCTACGCGCTGTATCCGCACATGACCGTGTACGAGAACATGAGCTTCGCGCTGATGCTGGCCAAGACCGATCCGCCGGTGGTCCGGGAAAAGGTCGAGCGCGCCGCCCAGATCCTCAACCTCACGCCGTATCTGCAGCGCACGCCGAAAGAGCTGTCCGGCGGCCAGCGCCAGCGCGTCGCGATCGGCCGGGCGATCGTCCG
>Ga0335081_10001769_pt1 | contig 34342 bp, 22 predicted proteins | sample Lox_Sample_35_FD_206713 | JGI IMG/M metagenome (GOLD analysis project Ga0335081, IMG submission 206713) | Soil microbial communities from Loxahatchee National Wildlife Refuge, Florida, United States - Lox_Sample_3.5 | ecosystem: Environmental > Terrestrial > Soil > Wetlands | place: USA...
GAATGCGCAAACGGCATCAGCCAATCCCGGCTCTTCGGCTCAAACCTCGACGCCTGGAGAGCCTGCGACAACGACACCGAGTCAATCGACCCCTAAGGTCACGGCGTATACATTGCCTCCCGATCTCTATAAGAAAGCACGTGACAAGAGCCGCATCGATTTCCGGTTGCAGCTGATCAGCTTTATTTATGGGCTGGTGGCTTTATGGATCATCCTGCGCTGGAAGTTGGGCGCAAAATACCGCGACTGGGCGGAGCGCGCTTCGGCAAGGCGATTTGTACAGGCGCTGGTTTTTTCGCCGCTTTTCCTGGTCACGATTGGTGTGTTTACCCTGCCTCTGGACGTTTATTCGGAAACGATCGAGAAAAAGTACGGAATCTCGGTGCAGTCCTGGGGTTCGTGGAGCTGGGACTGGGTGAAAGCGGAACTGGTCTCGATTGTGATTTTCACGATCCTGATCTGGATTCTTTATGCCGTGATCCGGAAGAGCCCTCGGCGGTGGTGGTTTTATTTCTGGCTGGTTTCGCTCCCCATCCTCCTGTTTGTATTTTTCATCAGCCCGTGGGTGATCGCTCCGCTGTTCAACAAGTTTGAGCCGCTGCAGGAAAAAGAGCCCAGATTGACGGCAGCGCTGGAGCAGATGGTGCAGCGCGCTGGCGAAGACATCCCTCCGCAGCGCATGTTCTGGATGGGAGCGGCGGAAAAAACCAAGGCGCTCGACGCGTACGTTACCGGGTTTGGCGCGTCGAAGCGGATCGTGGTTTATGATACGACGATTGCCAAGATGAACGTGCAGCAGATCGTCTTTGTCGCGGGGCACGAGATGGGACACTACGTCCTGCACCACGTGTACAAGCTTCTGGGATTTTCTGCCCTGGTTTTTTTGGTCTTGTTTTATTTGGGTTATCGATCCATCGGCGGGTTATTGGCCCGCTGGGGAACAGGCTGGGGGATTCGCGGCCTGGAGGATTGGGCCTCGCTGCCCGCTCTGGTTTTTTTGCTGACGGTGTTTGCATTTCTTTCGAATCCGCTTCTGAATGCCTTCAGCCGGCATTATGAACATCAGGCCGACCAGTACGGACTCGAAGTTACCCATGGATTAACGCCGGATTCGGGCGAGGTTGCGGCGCAGGCCTTTCAAATATTGGGCGAAGTCGATCTGGCGGATCCGAAACCGAATCCGCTGGATGTCTTTCTCTTCTATAGCCACCCAAGTATTCCCGACCGGATTCAATTTTGCTTGAAATACGATCCTTGGGCGAACGGCGGAACGGGAGAGTTTGTGAAGTAAGAGGGCTTGTTGATTGCGCGCAGCGCCACCGACAATCCTCGCTCGGGATGACAAGACAGGGAGATGGTCGTGAAGAAAATCGGGATTCTGTTCGGCATGGAGAACACCTTTCCGCCGGCCGTGGTGGAAAAGATCAACTCCATGAAGGTGGATGACGTTCAGGCGGACTTCGTGAAGGTGGGCGGGGTCCGCATGGATGAGCCGAAGAAATATGCCGTCATCATCGATCGCATTTCCCAGGACATTCAGTTTTATCGCGCCTACCTGAAGAATGCAGCGCTGCATGGAACGATTGTGGTGAACAATCCGTTCTGGTGGACGGCGGATGACAAGTTTTTCAACTATGCTTTAGCCCACAAGCTGGGAATAGCGATTCCGCCGACGGTGATTCTGCCGCACAACAAGCATCCGGAAGGAACAACGGATCAGTCGATGCGGAACCTGATTTTCCCTTTGAATTGGGAGGAGATTTTCGACTACGTCGGTTTCCCTGCATTCCTGAAGCCTTATTCGGGCGGAGGATGGAAGCACGTCTACAAGGTGCACTCTCCTGAGGAGTTTTTCCACCGCTACAACCAGACCGGCGACTTGTGCATGACTCTGCAGCGTGGCGTGGAGTTCGACGAGTATTACCGCTGCTACGTGGTCGGGCAGGAGAAGGTGCACATCATGAAATACGACCCGAAGGCGCCGCACCACGAACGCTATGTCAGGGGGAACCCACCGCCCTCATCTGCGGCGCTGCGCGACCGCATAGAAAAGGACGCTCTGACCCTATGCCGGTCGTTGGGATACGACCTGAACACGGTCGAGTTCGCGGTCGAGAAAGGCGTGCCTTACGCCATCGACTTTCTCAACCCGGCCCCTGACGCAGAGGTTACGTCGGTGGGCCAGGAAAACTTCGACTGGATCGTGAACGCAACTGCAGAAATGGCTGTAAATAAAGCAGTTGACGGGGACAATCCGGTGAAGGAGATGCACTGGGCCGGGATGCTGGCCGGTCCACGACCATCGGCGAAGCCAGCTTTGAGCAGGAAGCCTAAGGCGCGAGTGCCGAATGAATGATGGAGGCCGAAGCCGGTTTTTGGGGGGACTAGCGCTGACCGGATCCCGTCGCTAATCGGGCTTATGCCATGCGCGGCCTGGGTGGATTGAGGCTCGTGCTGGTCGGGGCTCTCTCCGGATGGCCTGGTTCCTAGAGCATTAGGACGTCTCAGTCGCAGAGCCCGAAATACGCGCGTAGAGATCCTTTCGAGTGCCAAGGGCGCAAAAATTCCTCGAAAATTCATAAATACCTTATTTAGGGGATGACGGAGCGTCCCCATGGGCTCACCATGCCAACTGGGAGGGTCTAAATATGTCGGTAAATGCAGCCCAGCTGGCTTTGCGCGATCTCGCGGAGATTGAGCGAAGTGCAGTTGAGGCGAGCAAGATCAAAGTCAAAATTCGAAATGTAGATCGATATATGAGTCCACCCGCCGACACCATCTATCCGCTGGAGTACGCCTTCCACCTGCTGGGCGACGTGCACGGAAAGAGGGTGCTGGACTTGGGCTGCGGTTCGGGGGAGAACGTTGTGCCGCTTTTGCGGCGGGGCGCCGATGTACTTGCCATCGATATTTCGCCAGAGTTGGTTGCCGCCGCGCATACCCGGCTCGAGATGGCAGGCTTAGAGGCTCCGGTCTGGGCGGGTACAGCCTATGACACCGGTCTGGAGTCGGAATCGATCGACATCGTGTTTTCCATGTCCCTGCTTCACCACCTGGACATCCCGGCGGTTCGAGAAGAGATTCGCCGCGTGCTCAAGCCGGGTGGAGTTCTCATCATCAAAGAACCGGTTCGTTTCTCCCGTCTCTACGGACGGATTCGGTCGTGGCTGCCTGATCCGATGGACACTTCCACATACGAGCACCCGCTCACGCGGAATGAGCTTGTAAACGTAGAGAAGGGGTTCGAGGTGCAGAATCTGCGCTATTTTCGCCTGCCCTTCGTTCCCGTGGTAGAACGAGTCCTGGGCAAACACTCGCGCGGCATATGGAGCGTAAGCGACGTAACGCTGCGTTGGGCACAGCTCCTGAGCCAGTTCGCCACGCTGGTGGTGGCAAGAATGCAGAAACAAGCCGAACCCCAAGTGAGAATGGGGGCCTGGGCGCACGCGGCCTGACCGGCCGGACGCAGAATCCTTTGGCCGTGCTCTTTCAAGGCGTCGGTCGGCAGGGAATGCCTGTCCTGAGCAAGGCAGCGGATCAACCCAGAACAGCAAAAATCCCTCCCCGTTAAGCTCGAGTCCTCGCAATAGCCTATAGAGCCTTCCTGTCAGACTGCGGCAAATCATTGCTATACTGGTCAGACGAAACCGACTTCTCCTGCGACCATTTGCAGGTGGATCGCTGACTCCCCTCCCTTGTTGTTGCGCTTTCAGGGTTCGCAAAGGACAATTGCCGAAGGCCCCATGAAACCTACTTTCACCCTCGGAATCGAAGAAGAGTATCAGACAGTAGATCCGGTCACGCGGGATTTGCGGTCGCATATCCAGGCCGAGATTCTGGAAAAGGGGAAACTGATCCTTCAGGAAAAAGTGAAGGCAGAGATGCACCAATCGGTGGTAGAGGTGGGAACCGGAGTCTGTCAGAACATTAAAGAAGCGAAGGCGGAGGTCAGGCAGTTACGCCGCGACATCATCAATCTGGCGAAAGAGAACGGACTGCGGCTGGCCTCGGTGGCCACGCATCCCTTTGCTGACTGGCGGGTCCAGGAGATATATCCCGACGATCGCTACAAGAATATTGTCGAAGACATGCAACTGGTGGCGCGGGCCAACCTGATTTTCGGTTTGCATGTGCACGTGGGAATCGAAGACCGCGAGACCGCGATCCACATGATGAACCACGCGCGCTATTTCCTGCCGCACCTGCTGGCGCTCTCGACGAATTCTCCCTTCTGGCTGGGGATGAACACGGGACTGAAATCGTACCGCTGCAAAGTCTTCGACAAATTTCCGAGAACAAATATTCCGGACTACTTTCCGAGCTGGGGCGAGTACGAAAATTTTATCAAGCTGCTGATCAAGACCAACTGCATCGACAATGCGAAGAAGATCTGGTGGGATATACGCCCGCATCCGTTTTTCAACACCCTCGAATTTCGCGTGTGCGATATTCCGATGCGGGCCGATGAGACGATTGCCCTGGCGGCGCTAATTCAGGCGACGGTAGCCAAACTTTATAAGCTGCATGCGGCGAACCAAGGGTTCCGGCTGTACCGGCGGGCGCTGATCATGGAGAACAAGTGGCGGGCGGCCAGATATGGACTCGACGGCAAGCTGATCGATTTCGGGAAGCAGACGGAAGGGCCGGAGCGGGATTTGATCCGCGAATATCTGGACTTTGTGGATGATGTGCTGGACGAACTGGATTCGCGGGAGGAAGTGGAATATGTTCACAAAATTCTGGATGAGGGCAGCGGAGCCGACCGGCAATTGCGCGTCTTCGAACAGACCGGGGATTTGAAGAAAGTTGTCGATTACATCATTGAAGAGACCGAAGCGGGGCTGGCGAAAGGCGAGCCGGTTTCGGTCAGGAAAGTAGGGTAATGGAGAGTTCGGCAGATCGTCTTGAAGCAGCCGCGTCCGGCAAGAACGGCGAGAGCCTTGGACACGCTCGTGGCAAGCCACGGAGCAGCCTTAGTCGGATTCCTTTCGATCCTGAGTTTGGCCCTGGAGCCCGCAACGCCGTGAGAGTATGCCTGCGTGTGCAGCCAGAGGAGAAGGTGTGCGTAATCACCGATGAGGCGACGAAGGAGATTGCGGCGGCCATCGCGCATGAATTGGAAGCGGTGGGCGCAAGCTACAACGCCTGGGTGCTGGAGGAGTTGGCGCCGCGTCCGCTGACCGATTTGCCGCGCGAAATCGTGGACGATCTGGAGACCAGCCAGGTTTCGATCTTTGCCGTATGGGCCCAGAAGAACGAACTGCGCTCGCGCATGCAGATGACCGATGTGGTGAACCGGCGCAGGATTCGTCACGCGCACATGGTCAATATCAACCGGCAGATCATGCTGGAAGGAATGCGAGCAGATTTTCAAAGAGTAGACCGGCTGAGCGCAAAGGTGGTCGCGATGGTGCGCAAGGCCTCGAAAATTCGGGCCAAAACGGCGGCCGGAACGGATCTGACTGCGAGTTTGAATCCGAACTACAAGTGGCTGAAGACGAGCGGAATTATTACTCCGGAGAAGTGGGGGAATTTGCCCGGCGGGGAGATTTTCACTACGCCGGGCGAGGTGAACGGAACATTCGTGATCGACGGGGTGGTGGGGGATTATCTTTGCTCCAAATTCGGCAATTTGCGGGAGACGCCGCTGACCATCCACCTGAAGGAGAACCGGTTGACCGAGGCCCATTCGGCCAATCACGAATTGGAGGATGATTTCTGGAAGTACACGCATACGGACGAAAACAGCGACCGCGTGGGCGAGTTCGCCATCGGAACCAACATTGAACTGAAGGATGTGATCGGGCAGATTCTGCAGGACGAAAAATATCCCGGCGTACATATTGCGTTTGGCAACCCGTACGGAGCGCATACCGGCGCGGAATGGGATTCCTCGACGCATATTGACGTGGTAGGACGGAAGTTCGACATCTGGGTGGACGACGAGCAGATCATGCGGGATGGGAAGTTTTTGGTGGAGGCATGAGCGGAACCCTTCGCGCCGGGAACACCCTTCTGGGCCACATGCATTGAGACTACGGAGGCGTGCCTTCGCCTTGCTCAAGACAACAGCGCGCTAGAATGATCAGCAGCGAGGGCGGGACGCCCTCGCGACAGCCGGAGGTACGCCGGCGCTACGATGATTCCCCACCTGCGCGAGCACTTTAACCGCATCTTCACTGCCGACAAGTATCAGACATTTCTGCGGCGGATCGATCAGGCCTGCGGCACGCATGTGCAGTTCCGGCTCTGCGAGACGCCATGCTTCTTTCCCAAGGTACTGCTGGAACGCATGGCGGCCGACGGCAAGGAATTGATTCGGCAGTTAGTGGAGAGTCCAGAATATCGGGCGAAGTCGGAAGAATCGATTCCCGCCGAATTTCGTGTGCCCGATGAGCCGGCGCACCCGATGTTTGTGCAGGTGGATTTCGGGCTGGTGCGCGATCCCCGCGGTGAGTTGCAGCCGAAGCTGGTGGAGTTGCAGGCCTTCCCCTCGCTCTACGGCTATCAGCCGGCGTTGGCGGAGGCTTACATCGATGTGTACGGGCTTGCGGCTCCTGGCTCCGGGCTTCCGGCTTCCGAATCGTTACGCTATTTTCTCGGTGGGTTGGATGGGGCTTCGTATCGTTCGTTGCTTCGGCGGGCAATTGTTGCCGGGCACGATCCCGAGAACGTGATCCTGATGGAAATCGATCCGCAACGGCAGAAGACATTTCCTGACTTCGCGCTGACGGAAAAAATGGTGGGTGTTCGCACCGTGGACATTGCACGGATCAGAAAGGAGGGCCAGCGGCTTTATTACGAAGTCGATGGCAAGTGGATCCCGGTGAAGCGAATCTACAATCGGGCGATCGTGGATGAACTGCAGCGCAAAGGCGTCAAGCTGAATTTCGACTGGCGTGACGATCTCGACGTGGAATGGGCGGGACATCCGAACTGGTATTTCAGGATCAGCAAATTTTCGATTCCCTACCTGAAGCACGCGTCGGTGCCGAAGACCTGGTTTCTGGACCGGATGGAAGAGATTCCACCCGATCTTGAGAATTATGCCTTGAAACCTCTTTACTCATTTGCCGGACTGGGGGTGGTGATTGCACCGAAGAAGGAAGACATCGCGGCGATTCCCGCGGAAAAGCGGCTTTATTACATCTTGCAGGAACGCATGCACTTTGAGCCGGTAATCGAGACGCCATTCGGCGCGACCAAGGCGGAGGTGCGGGTGATGTATGTGTGGCTGGACAAACTGACGCCAGTGCTGACGATCATTCGCATGGGGCGCGGGCTGCAGATGGGCGTCGACCACAACAAGAACATGGATTGGGTCGGGGCATCGGCCGGGCTGTACGTTGGTTAGCCACAGAGCAGGAAAAACCACTTGGAATGCGGATTAATAGCGGCTTTTCTTATTTTGGCCGCTTCAGCGGTGCTTCTGAACAATCCTGGTTTCGAGTTCTTCTCCATTGCGGCGGAGGAGGAACATTCTGTCGCCCTGGAAGCGGACGGCAACAGGATCACCGGCACGCCATTCGCCGGGCGTATAACCACCAGCCGCGGCCACCTCGTACTCTCCGGTGTAAACCACCCCTTCCACTCCGATAAGAATGGCCTTGCGTGAGGCGCGAGCCGCGTATTCGTGAAGGATTTCGGCCTCGGCCCGGGTCCAGTTTTCCAGATCGCGGCCAGGAATGCGTCCGCTGCGCTCATAGATCTGCTGGGCGCGTTGGCGAATGGCGTTCTGCACTTCTCCCGAGTTGGCCGAAATCGATGGCATACCACGCCCTTGCCTCAATCATAAAAGAAGGGGAAGGGCGTGGCGGCCGGCATTACACACGAAGGTACCTATGTGCCAGCCAGTACGGGAGGATTTCTGTCCAGTTGACCTGTTTTCCCTCCCCGGCCTAACATTAGCGCCGAGCGAAGGTTTCGGCTTTCATGATCGGCCAGACGATCTCTCATTACCGCGTCCTGGGAAAGCTGGGGGGTGGTGGTATGGGCGTGGTCTATGAGGCGGAAGACCTCAAGCTGGGGCGGCACGTAGCGCTCAAATTCCTGCCAGAAAACCTCACCGGCGATCCCAAGACGCTGGAGCGTTTCGAGCGCGAGGCGCGGGCGGCGTCGCAGCTGAACCATCCCAATATCTGCACGATTCATGGCATCGAGGATAACAATGGGCACCCTTTCATCGTCATGGAGAAGCTGGACGGCGAGAGCCTGAAGCAGCGGATTCATGCGGGGCCGATGGCGCTGGAACAGGTGCTGGACATCAGCATCCAGGTGGCGGATGCGCTGGCGGCGTCTCACGCCAAGGGGATTGTGCACCGGGATATCAAGCCGGCCAACATCTTTATTACCCCCAGCGGGCAGGCCAAGGTGCTGGATTTCGGCCTGGCCAAGCTGCTGCACAACGTGGGTACCGACGATGCCGGGGCGGACAATTCGCTGACCGCGGTGGGAGTGATTCCGGGGACAGCTGTCTATATGTCGCCGGAGCAGGCGCGCAGCGAGGAAATCGATTTTCGTAGTGATCTTTTCTCGTTCGGCGTGGTGATGTACGAGATGTCGACCGGGAAAAAGCCCTTCGCGGGTAACAATTCGCTGGCCACGCTGAATCAGGTCTTGAACTCGAAGCCGATTCCGCCGCGGGATCTGAATCCGAAGCTGCCGGTGGAGCTGCAGGGAATCATCGGCAAGGCGATGGAAAAGGACTGCGGGCATCGCTACCAGAGCGCCAACGAGATGAAGGCCGACCTGCAACTGTTGCGGCGGGAGACCGAATCCGGGCTGACCCGGGCGAGCGCGCAAACGGCCAAGCTGCGGGTAACGACCGGCACATTCGGACGGACGGGAAGCAGGTTAGCGCTCTGGTTGCTGCTGGGCACGCTGGCGGTGCTGGTGACGGTGCTGGCGGCGGTGGCAGCTTACTGGTACAAACACCGGGAAATCGCGAATGCGGAGGAACGAAATGCGATCGCGGTTTTGCCTCTGCAGAATTTGAATGGCGATTTCAGCGTGGACTACCTGCGATTTGCGCTGGCCGATGAGTTGACGAGTGTGCTGACTTATTCGCGCTCGCTGGAAGTGCGGCCTTCGTCGATGACAAGAAGATTTGCTGAGCCGGACCTGGACCCGCACAAGGTCGGAGAACAACTGCGGGTGGGCCGTTTGCTGATGGGACATTTCCTGCGGCGGGGAGACCAGCTCACTGTGACGCTGGAGGCGATCGATGTTCCTACCGACCGGCTGCTGTGGCAGACGGAGGTGACCACTCCGGTCAACGACGTCATTTCTCTGAACGATAAGCTGAGCGCGCAGTTGCAACATGGGTTGCTGCCAGTACTGGGCGCGGGAGGAGCGGTGAGCGCGGCATCGCGGCCCAAGAGCCAGGAGGCCTATGACCTCTATCTGCACAGTCTGGCATTGCCCCACGATCCGGGTCCGAACAAGGATGGCATTAGCGTACTGGAACATGTCGTGGGAATGGATCCGGGCTATGCGCCGGCGTGGGAGGCGCTGGGGCAGCGCGACTACTACGACTCATATTACGGCGGCGGCGGCGAAGAGATGTTCCAGCGCTCCAATGCGGCCTACGAGAAAGCGCTGTCTCTCGATCCGAATCTGGTTGCTGCCGCCAGCAGCCTGATCACCAATCGCGTGGAGCGTGGCGACCTGGGGCGTGCCTACAATGAGGCCACCGACCTGGTGCGACGCCGTGCGCAGAGCGCGGACGCACACTTCGCGCTGGCTTACGTCCTGCGCTACGCCGGAATGCTGGAACGGTCAGCGCAGGAGTGCAACACGGCGCGGTCGCTCGATCCGGAGAATTTCAACTACCGCTCTTGCGCCTTCGCGTTCCTGGAGTTGGGACAAACAGACCGGGCGAATGACTTTGTGCACCTAGATGCCGGCTCCGAGTGGGCGGCCTGGGTGACTCCTTACGTGCAACTGGCGGCAGGCCAGGCGGCGGAGGCTCGGCAGAGCGCGACTCTGGTGCCGCGGGGTCCGCTATATCACCGCGACCTGGTGATCGCGTGCACCGCCGCGCAAAAGCCCGCAGACTTTGACAAGATTGTGCACGACGCCGAAACGTCGGTGATGACAGAACCCGATCCGGAGGCCTGGTACCGCGTGGGAGCGTTGATGGCGTATTGCGGGCAGGAGGAACCGGCCATGCGGCTGCTCAAGGCTGCGGTTCAGCAGAACTATTGCGCTTATTCAGCGCTGCTTGATGACCCGCTGTTGAAGAGCCTCCGCAAGGAGACATCGTTTGATGAGGTGCTGACAGCCGGCGCGAATTGCCAAAAGGCTCTGAAGGAAGACGACGCGCAGTAGGGCGGAGCTCAGATCTTCTCACCAGGCCCAGGGCTCAATTACATTGGATCAACTAACCACGACACTTCGAAATCAGGAGAGAATTTGCGTCTAGAGGCGCTCAAGGCCCATCCTTGTAGAGTGCGACATACGAAACCGGGCAAGTTCGCGAGCTGCTCAGGACGGCTCGTCCGCAAATCCGTTCAAACCTCCATCTTCTTTTTGTTGATCCCGGCGCTGCTGACCGCATCTCCACATCAGAGGGGAGAAAGCACGCCTCCGATGGATTCATTCGCGGCCAATCGTGACAACCCGCAAGCGTTCTCCGGTGATCCGGCGCAGCCTACGTATCAGGGCGTTCCCCCGGCTATTTCTCAGGACAAAGAGGGTGATGGATTGGAGTTTCTGCTGCGACGCCTGGGCACCACGGCACGCCTGATGCAGACGGTGGCCCATCCTGACGATGAAGACGGCGGAATGTTGACCCTGGAATCGCGTGGACGAGGAGTGACCGTGGCTCTGATGACGATGAATCGGGGCGAGGGTGGGCAGAACAAAGTGGGCAGCAATCTTTCCGATGCTTTGGGCGTGCTGCGAACTTTGGAACTGCTGGCGGCCGATCAATACTACGGAGTGCAGGAAAGATTTTCGCGGGTGGCGGATTTTGGTTTCTCGAAAAGCGCGGAGGAGACTTTTACCAAATGGGGTGGGCACGGGCCTGCGCTGGGCGACATGGTGCGGGTGATTCGTACCTTCCGTCCGGATGTGCTGGTGGCCCGCTTCTCCGGGACGCCGCGCGACGGCCACGGTAATCATCAGGCATCGGCGATTCTGACCAAGGAAGCGTTTCGCGCTGCGGCCGATCCGAAACAGTTTCCCGATCAGATCGCGCAGGGGTTGCAGCCCTGGCAAGCGAAGAAGCTTTACATCGGAAACGTGTGCGGATTCGGAGCGATGACCTGCCCGGACGCGAACTGGACGGTGAAACTGAACACCGGCCGTCCCGACGATCTGCTGGGCATGTCTCCGGCACAATTTGCCATGAAGGGCCTGCGGCATCAACTGTCGCAGGGGGCGGCGAACTGGAACATCGAGCCGGGAGACCGCTTCGCCTTTTACAAGTTGGTGGATTCGGTGTCGCCGCCGGCACTGGACAAAGATGGTCATGAGAAGGATTTCTTCGACGGAATCGATACGGGTTTGCCAGGCCTGGCGGGGCGGCTGGGAGATGATGAGAAGAATGTTCCATGGCTGCGCGGCGCGCTCAAGGAGATCGCGGAGGACGTGCAACACGCGAGCGATCATAGCGGAGGGGATGGAAGCGGCGCGGTCAAGCCGCTTTTCGAGGTAACGCAAAAACTGGATGCGGTGATCGACCGACTACAGCACAGCGATGCTGCGGCAGCGAATACAGCCGGTCTGCTGCAGATTCTCAACGAAAAGCAACAACAGGCCCAGGACGCGCTGAACCTGGCGATGAATGTGACGCTGGAAGCCACGGTCGCGCCGCCGAAGGGTCCCGGCGCTGGTCTTCCGCCGGAAAACGAAGCATTCACTGTAGTTTCTCCCGGGCAGAAATTCGAAATCATCGCCCAACTGCACAACGGATCGAAGTATTGGCTGACCGTACAGAATGCCACGCTGGCACCGTCAGAAGAATGGGTCAAGCAAGAGCATGCGGAGACAGCGACCCTCGGACCGGGCGAAGATTACTACGCGAATTTTCTGGTCGAGGTCCCACAAGATGCGGAGATGACGCGTCCATATTGGCATCGCGACGACCCCAACACGGAGGCGGTCAATATTATCGATGACGAGCGCTATACCACGCTTCCCTTCCCGCCAATCTCACTGCGCGCCAGCGCCGAGTATGAGATTTCCGGGCGTAGAGGTTTGCATTCTCCGGCGCCCGACTTTACCGAAAAGCTGGCCAAGAAAAAAGGCCAGCGCTCCGAGATTGGCGGCGAGATCAGCTCGGAGATCTGGGCGCCTTTCCGCGATGAGCAAGGCGGACGGGTGCAAAGGGAACTGGCGTTTGCGCCGGAGTTTTCCGTAGCGCTAGAGCCCGGGACGCAGGTGATTCCGGAAGAAGATGGCGGCTCAACCACAGTGAAGGTGGGAGTGAGTTGCAATCTCACGGGAGCTCCCGCCGGGACGTTGCGTCTGGAGGTCCCGCAAGGCTGGAGCGCAGAGCCGCAGCAAGCGGAGGTGAACGTGCGCGAGCGCGGGGAAAAGCAGGATTTTTCCTTCACCGTGCACCCTGCCAGCTTGAAAGAGGGACGGGCGCAGATTCGGGCTGTGCTGGAGGCCGGCGGAAAAAGATATGACGAGGGATATGCGCTGGTCACGCGGGAGGATCTGGGCAGCTTTTATTACTACCAGCCGGCGAGGCAACGGGTCAGCATCGTCAATGTGAACACGCCGAAAGATTTGAAGGTCGGCTACATCATGGGCGCGGGCGACACCAGTCCGACCGTGCTGCAGCAGGTGGGGATGGATGTGACGATGATCGATCCGGAGAAGCTTGCTGGCGAGGATCTCAGCCGCTTTGGAACCATCGTGCTGGGCATTCGAGCGTACGACACGCAAAAAGATGTGGTGGCGAACAACAAGAAGCTGCTCGATTTTGTGGCCGCGGGCGGAACTCTGGTCGTGCAATACAACACGGGCACCGGGGATTTCAACGGCGGGCACTTCACACCGTATCCCGCGGAGTTGAGCCGGGCTCGAGTTTCGGTGGAAGAAGCTCCGGTGGAGATTCTTGCGCCAGACGATCCGGTATTTCATTCTCCGAACGCGATCACGATGCACGATTTCGATGGCTGGGTGCAGGAGCGCGGGCTTTACTTCATGGACAAGTGGGATGAGCATTTCAAGCCGCTGCTGGCCTGCCATGATCCCGGCGAAGACGAGCAGAAGGGCGGATTGCTGGTGGCGCATTACGGTAAAGGGACCTACATCTATACGGGGTACGCGTTCTTCCGCCAGTTGCCTGCGGGCGTGCCGGGTGCGGTGCGGTTGTTTGTGAATTTGTTAAGCGCCGGGCATTAGCAGCCTGGATGGCGACTCAAGTTGATATGGAAGCGCGCCGAACGTGCGAATATTGCGCCGCAAAGAACGCGACGCTTTGGGCGGCTCGCTCGGCTCCTGCGCTGCGCAAAGAGCGCTTGCTCAGGATGACATTCAAAATTGAGCCGCTACCGAATTTCGCCGTTGTCGTTTGTCATTAGTCGTTGGCTTGCGCTCCAGACTCACTCTTCTTTCCGCGAATGTCAGCTCCAAGTCAAAACGATCCGAACTCACACGGCCTCATCCGCGGGATGGGGCTGGGCAGCGCAACCGCCCTCAACATGATCGACATGATCGGCGTGGGACCGTTCATCACCATGCCCCTGGTGGTCGCTGCGATGGGCGGGCCGCAGGCTCTGCTGGGATGGGTGGCTGGCGCGCTGCTGGCAGGATGCGACGGGCTGGTTTCCGCCGAGTTAGGCGCGGCGCTGCCCCGCTCCGGCGGGACTTACAGCTATCTGAGAGAAATCTACGGGCCGCAGAAGTGGGGGCGTCTGATTTCTTTTCTGTTTATCTGGCAGCTTTCGTTCAGCGCACCGCTTTCCATCGCCACGGGATGCATCGGGCTGGCAGGCTATGCCGCCTACTACTGGCCGACCCTGGAGACCGTATATGCCGCGCACAGCGCGGCGGTACACATACCGTGGGCAGGCCCGCTGCAGGTGAACTGGATCGTTACGCCGGGAACATCGGTGGCGGTTGCCATCTGCCTGTTCACGATTTTGCTGCTTTATCGCCGAATTACGGTGATTGGACGGCTGTCGAAAGTTTTGTGGCTTGGCGTGATGGGCACGATCGGCTGGATCATCTTCGCTGGACTGACCCATTTTGACGCGGCGCGCGCGTTTGATTTTCCGCCGGGCGCGTTCAGGCTTTCGCACGGATTCTTTACGGGATTGGGCGGGGCGCTGCTGGTGGCTACCTACGACTATTGGGGGTACTACAACGTCACCTATCTGGGGGACGAAATCAAAGACCCGGCGCGGAACATTCCCCGGGCGGTGCTGCTTTCCATTCTGCTGGTGGCCTGTCTATATCTAATAATGAACCTTTGCATCCTGGCGGTCCTGCCATGGCGGGAGATGGCGCAGGCGGGGCAGAACAACAGCGGCCTGTACGTGGTGTCATTATTCATGCAGAGAATCTATGGAGCGTGGGCGGCCCGGCTGGTGACAGGTCTGGTGATCGTAGCGGCGTTTGCGTCAGTGTTTTCCCTGATGCTGGGCTATTCGCGGGTGCCGTATGCTGCCGCGCAGGACGGGAACTACTTCCGGGCCTTTGGCAGAGTGCACCCTGTCTATCGCTTTCCGCACGTTTCGCTTCTCGCCCTGGGGATTGTGGCAGCAGCGTTCTGTTTTCTGCGCCTTCAGGACGCGATTGCCGCGCTGGTGGTTATTCGCATTGTTCTGCAATTTCTGGTGCAGGCGGTCGGGTTGATCGTGTTCCGGGTGAGGCGTCCGGAAGTGCCGCGGCCTTTTCGCATGTGGCTATATCCCCTGCCCGCGCTGGTGGCGATAGCCGGGTTTCTCTTCATTCTTTTCAATCGTCAGAATGCACTAAGGGAGGTTCGCTATGCGGCTGTGATTTTGGTTGCCGGATTGCTCATTTATATGGTGAGAGCCTGGCGCAGCCGGGAATGGCCGTTCGCGGGCGTTGCGTATAGGGCGGAGAGCTAGAAAGAAGGAACACAGAGAACACGGAGAACACAGGGCACACGGGGAAAGCAAAAAAGGATAGGGAGAGAAGATCGAGGTTTGGCGGATCAAGTCACAGTTCCGGAAAATGCAGGACTGAAGAGGCGAAGCGCGGATGCGGCCTGGGCGCCGCTGCGCGAACCGCTGTTTCGTTCGCTGTGGATCGCGGCGGTGGTCTCCTACACCGGCACGTGGATGCAGAATGTGGGCGCGGGCTGGCTTATGACCCAGCTTTCACCCTCGCCGTTGATGGTGAGCCTGGTGCAGGCCGCAGCAGCCGTCCCGGTGTTTATGGTGGTTTTGCCGGCGGGCGCCTTGGCCGACATGATCGACCGGCGCCGGCTGTTGCTGTTCACGCAGAGTTGGATGGTGGTGGCCGCAGCGGCGCTGGGTGTACTCACGGTGTTGCACGCGATTAATCCCTGGACGCTGCTGTTGTTCACGCTGTTGCTGGGAATCGGGGCGGTGCTGAACGATCCAGCGTGGCAGGCGATTACCCCGGAAGTCGTTTCCGCCGACCAGCACGCCGCAGCAGTGGCGCTGAATTCGGCGGGATTCAACGTGGCGCGCGCTGTGGGACCGGCTCTGGGGGGTCTGGTAGTGGCAGCGGCGGGAGCGGGGTGGTCGTTTCTGCTGAATGCGGCCTCGTTTTTCGGCGTGATCGTATTTCTCGGCAGGTGGCGGCGCGCTCCGCACGAACCGCTGGCAGAGACGCGGGTGCGCGATGCCATTGCAGAAGGGTTCCGCTATGTCCGAGGGGCGCCGCAGGTAAGATCAGTGCTGATTCGTACGGGAGCGTTCAGCATTGGAGCATCGTCCCTGCTGGCGCTGCTGCCAGTGGTCTGCCAGCCGCATGGCGCTCAGGGATACGGTTTCCTGCTCACGTGCTTTGGCCTGGGTGCGATGGCGGGCGCGGCGGTGCTGCCGAGATTGCGCCTGCAGTATTCAGTGGACGCGCTGGTAGCGGCGGCAACGGTGGTCTATGCCGCGATGACTTTTGCCGCCGGAGCTGTGCACCCATTTGAATGGCTGTGTCTGGTATTGTTTACCGCGGGCGTGGCATGGATCGGGATTCTGGCCTGCTTCAATGTCGTGGCTCAGACGATGTGCCCGTCGCGGATGCGGGCGCGTGCGCTCTCCATGTATCTGCTGGTACTGCAGGGCGGGATGGCGTTAGGCAGCGCAGTTTGGGGCGAACTGGCGGCGCGCCAGGGAGTCCCGGCTGCTCTGGCGTGGTCCGCTCTGGCGATGGTGATAGGCTTGAGCAGCATGTGGCGGCATCGGCTGACCGCCGACCAATTGCAGATGCCGCCCGCGATTGTACGAGACTAACCTGACTATGGAGGAGAGATGCGGACGAAGAAGAATGTTTTCTGGATCACGCTGTTCATGCTGACCGTGTCGCTTGCGTCCGGGGCGCAGGCGAAAAAAATGAAAGAGAAGCCGCGGACCGTGACGGAAATTCTGCAGGGGACCGTCAGTAACACAGAAGGTGAGTTCGTTCCCGCCGCCGAGGCCATGCCGGAAGACAAGTTTGATTTTGCTCCCACCAATGGCGAGTTCAAGGGCGTGCGCACATTCGCCCAGCAAATCAAGCATGTTGCCGCGGTGAATTACATTCTGGGTGCAGCAATCCTGGAAGAGAAGCCGCCGGTGGATACGGGCGGGGAATCCGGGCCGAATGCGATCACGACCAAGGCCGACGCCATAAAGTTTTTGAAAGATTCCTTCGAGTATGTCCACAAAGCGATTGCGACCATCAACGAAAAAAACCTTACCGGGGGTGTGAAGAGCCCCTTCGGAGAAGGCACGGTTTCGCGACTGGGTTTGGCCACGATCGTCTCATCTCACGCTTTTGATCATTACGGACAGATGGTTGAATATCTGCGTATGAACGGGATCATACCGCCGGCGAGCCGCAGATAAAGATAGGGTTCGTGGCGCCATGGGTCCGGCGAAGCAAAGAACCTGTGCAGACGACGACGGATGGTTCTCTCCCCGTTCAGTTTGGCGATGATCTTGCCTCTCAAGCGCGGTTACGACCACCACGCGAGGAGATCGAAGTCAGCATCAATTCCGCGCGAAGGCCACGCGCCGAAAGATGGGCGGATACGAGATCGCGGGTCTTGCGCGCAGCCGGGCGAGGATCGAGGAAAACCAGCACTGACGGCCCCGCCCCGCTGAGGACCGCACCGAGCACCCCTCGGTTCCCCGCCAGTTCGCGCAGGACTGGCAGCAACGGACACAAGTGGGCGCGGTAGGGTTGGTGAATCCGGTCTTCCAGCGCCGCGGCCAGCAGATCGTGGCGTCCCTGGGTTAAGGCGGCCAGCAAGAGCATGGCGTTCTGGATATTGGCGACGGCGTCCGCGCGAGAATATTTTGCCGGCAGCACCCGGCGTGCCTCTTCGGTGGACAGCGGATCGTCGGGTATCGCTAGGAGCAGCGGCCACTTTCCCTTAGGACGGATGGCGGCAACCTGAGCCTCCGCTTCTCCCGACATGCGGGCGACGGCAAGGCCTCCCATCCAGCAGGCGGAAGCGTTGTCGGGATGGTGCTCGCGGCGCGAGGCTTCTCCGATAATCTGCGAATCGGTCCATCGGAAGCGCCCGAAGTGATCGGCCAGGGCAATGCCCGCCAGGCGCGCCGTCGCCGAGGAGCCACATCCTTTGCCAATGGGGATGTCGTTTGCGATTTCCAGGTGGAGCGGTTTAACCGGCTTGCGCCCTTGTTCGAGAATTTCCCGATAGGTAGTGAGAATGAGATTGTTCTCCAGCTTTTCGCAGATTTCGCGGTCGCGGCCACGCGCCGAGATGGAGAAGTCCGGCACCGGATTCGCCTTGATCTTGATGAAGAGATTCATGGCGAGTGCGGCCGCATCGAAGGCCGGACCGAGATTGGCAGAGGTTGCCGGCAGGACAAGTTGAAACGGCCGGCTGCGGGCCTTCGTCCTGGTCATGACTTTGAATCCTGGAAAGGCGCGGATTCCAATTTCTCTTCTTTCTCCAAGGCTTGAATCACCGCTTCGAGCGTGGGTTCGAGAACAACCGGCGGCCGGCGCAGGAACTTCAGCGATTCCTGCTCCGGCAGCTCTTTGAACAGATCTCCGCGATGGAAACCCATGGTGAAATCGGGATCCTTCAAAAGATTTCCGGTCAAAACGAGAACCACGGTCTCCGTCTTTTTAACGAAGCCTTGTGCTAGCAGTTTTCTCAACCCAGCCAGAGTTACGGCCGAGGCTGGCTCGCAGCCGATCCCTTCTGCCCCGATTTCGGCTTTGGCTTGAGCGATCTCCAATTCGCTGACTTGCTCACACGCGCCTTCTGTGGCTTCCAGCACATGAACCGCTTTCTTCCACGACGCCGGGTTGCCGATGCGAATGGCGGTGGCGTGCGTTTCGGCTTGCACGCTGATCAGCCGCTTGCCCCTGGTTTCGCGCACGGTGCGAACCAGAGCATTGGCGCCCTCCGCCTGAATAATCGAAAGCTTGGGGAGCCGCGAAATCAATCCGAGACTGCGCAATTCGAGAAGAGCCTTGCCGATGGCAGAACTGTTCCCGAGATTGCCGCCGGGAACGACGATATGGTCAGGCGGCTGCCACTCGAGTTGCTCGAGCAGTTCCAACGCGAGAGTTTTCTGGCCTTCGAGACGGAAGGGATTAATGGAATTCAATTGATAGACCGGGGCATGGCGCACCAGATCCTGCAGCAGGCGGAGGCAGCCGTCGAAATCAGTACGAAGTTGGCAAGTGAGCGCACCATAATCCAGCGCTTGAGACAACTTGCTCCAGGAAATTTTCCCCTCGGGCACCAGCACCAGGCTGCGCATCCCGCCGCGAGCCGCGTAGGCCGCCATGGAAGCCGAAGTATTTCCGGTCGAGGCGCAAGCGACCCAGCGGAATCCAGCTTCGCGAGCAAACGAGGCGGCAACCGTCATGCCAGTGTCTTTGAACGAACCCGTAGGGTTCATGCCCTGATGCTTGGCCAGAAGATCCGGAATGCCGGTGCTGCGAGCGCACCACGGCAGAGCATAGAGCGGAGTATTGCCTTCGCGAAGGGTGATGGCCCGATCGTCGGCGGGCAACTTCGGCAATAGTTCGCGAAAGCGCCACACGCCGCTGAGATCGACAGCCGAATTGGAGATGCGGCGGCCGCGCCACAGGGATATTAGATCGACAGGGCTGGGCGCGGCAGAAAGCCACTGCGGATAAGTTATCTCCAGCAGGTCTCCGCATTGCGGGCAGCGGAAGTCCTGGCCTGCAGAGTCGCTAATGCCGTCGCAGGCAATGCAATGAAAGCGATGGGTTGACGGTTGCAGACCCGGTTCAGGCGTTGTGGAATGAAACATGGAGCCAGAATTTCTTTATCCGCGAAGATATTTGTCGGTTTTGTTGATCCAGTCGGCGCGGGGAGGAGTAAAGACATCGAGATCGACGGTATCGGCGAGCGCTTCTGCTTTATGCGGCATGTGCGCGGGAATGCAAAGCACCTGGCCGGCGTCGACCACAATTTCCCGGCCGTCGATCCAAAATTTGAGCGCACCCTCCAGAATATAAGTGAGCTGCTCGTTGTGATGACTGTGCAGAGGAACGATGCACCCTTTCTTCAGCAGCACGCGCGCCAGCATGATTTCCTGCCCTACGACGAATTGCCGCTGCAGCAGCGGGTTCAAGTCTTCCAGCGGGATCGCGCTCCACGGGACATACTGCAGTTCCAGCCTCGTCGCTGCATGTTTGTCCACCGCGCGCTTGGCCCGGGCATGAGACTTCGTGGATTTTCTCCGCGTACGGCGGGAGGCACGTTTCGCATTCGCTCGCTTCGTTTTCGGCATCTCGTTCTCTCTGCTTCCGCTGCCCAGCTTCGCTGCTTCAGTGCACCCGGCCCTCGTAAAGATTCACCGCGTTGTCGTGCAAATAGCCGTGGGCGAGTTCAAGCGCGCGGGTTTCGTTGATCTCTCCTTCGGAAATCATCTCGGCCAGCGCCGCAGCCAGGGCCATGCGCGACGATCGGGCGCCCAACCAGTAGCTCTCTTCCGCGCCCAGAACGTCATTGTACGGGAAACAATCGGTACCAAAGGTGATCTTATCGGGAAAAGTTTCCAGCCACATTTTCAGCGTCTCTTTGAAAGCGGAAGGATACTGGGCAAGCTCGCCGAACGATGAGTCCAGGTAGACGTTCTTCATCGCCGCCAGCCAGACGGCCTCGCGTTCCAGCGGATAGCCGCCGTGGATCATAACGAAGATTGTGTCGTGATAGCGCGGATCGCGCAAAACGCTCTCCAGGTTCATGATGTTGCTCTTGCTCAGATTGAAATAGTCGCCGATGCCCACGGCCGTGTGGATGTGCACGGGAAGGTGCAGGCGCCCGCCTTCGCGAACGAGATAACGGAAAATGTAGTCCTGGAAGGTGAAGTACTCTTTTTCTGTCGGGATGCCTCCGGAAACATAGCGCTCGTAAAGATCGGCCGCTTCGTCTCGCGTGGGATCACCGAATGTGGTGGGGCGGAAATATGCCACTTCGAACTTCATGGCGATGCCGTTGTGCGCTTTGTTGTCTTCCAGAACCTGGCTGATGAACTTCAAATAGCCGTCGAAGCTGGCGGGCAGTTTGGTCACGTTTTCCTGGTGCATCCAGCGGTGCAGCATTTTCTCCTGCAGCGGGATGTACACGCCTTCGTCCGGATTGCGCGCGGTCATGCGCTGGTTATCGAACGGCCACATAAAAGAGTCGGCGAAAAAAACCCATGGGAAACGCTGGGGATCGAGATAGTCGGCCATCATGGCGCGATTGGCCACGGAACTTTCAGTGTTGATCTTGTCGAGAATGAAATCGAAATATTGCGTGCCCGGATATTGCTTTCTAAGCTCCGCCTTCTTGGCCACCAGCCACTTGGCGTGCTCCGGCGACAAGTCGCTGTAGGGATATCCGAACAGCGCTTTGGCCGCGGCAATAAGCTCCGGATTGTCATCCCGCGTGCGCAAGGCCTCACTGGCGTTCGGAGGCGCGGCCATGGCATCGACATCGGGATCATCGGCGAAACCCGGATGGGCATGGTGATCGAAGGCAGGAATCTTGTCGATCTCGGGGAGAAGACGCTGATAGATTTGCTGAACATCGGGGCCCGGAAGCGGACGGGCCTGGGCCGCGGCCACGATCGATATGCTGCTTATGGCACATAAAATCAGGAATGCATTGACGGGTCTCATTTGTGACTCCTCATGGGAAAAAAGCATGCTCTGAACAAGAACTCGGAGCACCGAACCTGACAAAATTTCCTTCCGATCCGATGCGCTGTCAGCGGCTCACCAAGGTTCCCTGCCAGGCGGCCGACGCCGTCATGATGCGTGCTATAGCTTCCTGCAAAGTCGCCATTGACGAGGCGAAGGAGAAGCGCACAAAGTCTTTGCCCGACGGTCCGAATGCCGCTCCGGGAATGGCGGCAACGCCGGCCTCTTCGAGCAAAATGCGGCAGACTTCCTCGGCGCTCACACCCGTGCCGCGGATGTCGACCCAGGAGTAGAAAGCTCCTTCGGGTGGCTGGCAACGGAAGCCGGGAATCGCGTTAAGATCTGCCGCGAATTGTTCGCGCCGTCGGGCAAATTCACCGACCATGCGCGGCGTGGTCCCATCACGATCGCGTAACGCTTCAATCGCGGCGTACTGGCTGAATTCGGCCACGCACGTGTAAGTATTTACCGCCATCAGCGAGAGCGCCTCTGCGACTTCGGGCGGTGCGATGGTGTAGCCCAGCCGCCAGCCCGTCATCGCGAAGCTCTTCGAGAAGCCATCGATGATCAGCGTGCGCTCCGCCATCCCCGGATAGAGCAGCATGGAACTGTACTTGCCGCTATAAAGAATGCGTGCATAGATTTCGTCGGAGAGAACCCACAAATCGTGCTGTACCGCAAGTTCGGCGAGAGTGCGCTGAACTTCATCCGTATATACGGTACCGGTCGGATTGCCCGGCGAATTGGTGAGCAACATGCGGGTTTGATGCGTGATCTTCGCCGCGATCTCGTCAGGATCGGGCTGGAAATGATTGCGCGAAGATAGTTCAAAAGGAACGGCCGTGGCGCCAAGTCCGCGCGTGATTGAGGGATAGCCGGGAAATCCGGGATCGGGATAGAGGACTTCATCGCCGGGCTCGAGCAGCGCCATCATGGCAAGAAAGAGAGCGATCTTGCATCCGGGCGCCAGCACAATATTCGCGGGAGAAACCCTGAGGCCGCGTGTGCGTTGCAGGTAAGCGGCGATCTCTTCCCGCAAAGCAGGAAGTCCGGCCACGTTGCAGTAACGGTCTTTGCCCTCGGCTAGCGCCCGGCTCGCGGAATCGATTACCGACTTGCCCGGGTGGAAATCCGGCTCGCCCAGTTCAAGGTGAATGATGGAACGGCCCTGGCCCTCAAGCTCCTTGGCGCGAGCGAAAACAGAGAGCGCACCCTCGCCGCTCATCACTGACATCCTGGATGCGATCGATCTCATGTTTGTTACCGCCGAATTTCGTTCGCGAGATGCTACAAACCTTTATACAGTCCACCGTCGACCAGCAGAGTCTGCCCCGTGATGTAAGAAGCCCGCTCGGAGGCCAGCCACACGATGGTCTCCGCGACTTCGCGCGGCTCGCCAAGGCGTTTGAGTGGAGCATCGGAGGCCCAGCCATCGAAAATTTCCTGTTCTTTCTTGCCCGAGGCGGCGGAGCGCGATTTCGCCAGCTCCTTCAGCCGGTCGGTTGCCGTGAAACCAGGGCCGACGTTGTTTACGAGAATCCCATCCTTGCCGAACTCGTTGGCCAGGCTCTTTACCAGGCCGACCACCGCCGCACGCACCGCGTTGGAAAGCACGAGGTCCGCGACCGGTTGCTTGGTTGTGATCGAGGTCAGGGTAATAATGCGGCCCCAATGCTTCTTTTGCATGTGGGGAATCACTTCTCGCGCGAAATAAACGGTGCTCAGAAAATTCAATTCGAGCGCGCGCCGCCATTCTTCCACGGAGCACGCCAGAAAGCCCTTGGCCGGCGGGCCGCCGGCGTTGGTGAGGCAAATATCGACGCTGCCGAACCTCTCGGCGACCTCAGCTACAAACTCTCCAACCGCTTTCGCATCGGTTACGTCGAAGGCCCCGGCGAAGACCTCAGCATGATATTGTTGGCGAATCTTTTCCGCAGCCTCGGTCAGAGTTTGCCGGTTGCGCGCACACATGGCAACGCGGCAACCTTCGGCGGCAAAAGCTTCTGCAGTGGCGCGGCCAATTCCCTGACTTGAAGCGGCTACCAGCGCCACACGGTCCTTCAGGCCCAGATTCATGAAGGGGGAATTATAAATGCCTCTGCCCGTTTCCTGCGCGCCTTGCGGCAACCATCGGTCACGTTTATCTTGGAAGACCGAGGAGAAAAGGTATGAAACGGCATCGTCCCGAAACCACGGCAGTTCGCGGCGCGGCGGACTTGCGCAAGAAGAATGGGCCGTTGGCCACGCCCATTTATCAAACCTCTACGTTTGAAGTCACCGACAACGACGAGCAGGTACGCGCCACCCAAACCGACCATTTCTACACACGCTACGGCAATCCCACGAACACGGTGGCCGAGAACATAGTGGCGGAACTGGAAGGCACGGACGATGCGTTGACCTTTGCCTCGGGCATGGGCGCGGTCACCACCACGATCATGGCTCTCTTGAAGGCGGGCGATCATATCGTGGCGCAGCGCGATATTTACGGCGGGGTGACGAAATTTCTTTCGCAGTGGCTGCCGAAAATGGGCATCGAAACAACCTTTGTGGATACCACCGATTATGGCCAGCACGCGCGCGCGGTTCGTCCGAACACGCGGCTGATGCATCTGGAATCGCCGACCAATCCCACGCTGCGCGTGGTGGACTTCAAGAAAGTAGCCGCGCTGGCCAAGAATCACAACCTGACCACGCTGATCGACGCCACCTTCGGAACCCCAATTAATCAGTGCCCGGCAGAATATGGCATTGACCTGGTGATGCACTCGGGAACGAAATATCTGAACGGGCATACCGATCTGATCTGCGGAGTGGTTGCTGGACGGGCAGAGTTGATCGAGAAGATTCACGAGACGCGAATCACCCTGGGGAACTGCATGGATCCTCATGCCTCGTGGATGCTGGTGCGCGGCCTGAAAACGCTCGCGGTTCGGGTGGCGCGGCAGAATGAAAACGCTATGCGCGTGGCTGAGTTCCTGGAGCAGCACCCGAAGGTGCGGCGGGTGCATTATCCGTTTCTGAAGAGCCACCCGCAATATGCGCTGGCACGCCAGCAGATGAGTGGCGGAGGCGGCATGGTCACGTTTGAAGTCGAGGGTACCGGCGACGACGCGAGACGGGTCAGCGAGTCGCTAAGCCTGTTCACGCTGGCGCCCAGCCTGGGCGGTGTGGAATCGCTGGTCTCGATTCCGGTGCGGACCTCGCATCTGATGATCGCGGCCGAGCACCGGGCCAAGATGGGCGTCACCGAGCAGATGATCCGGCTCTCGGTGGGAATCGAGAACGCTGATGACCTCATCGCCGACCTGGAACACGCGTTGGAAGCCGTCGGGGCGCCAGAGCGCGTGACGGTCGGGTAAGCTTGACTTGTGACAATCGAATGATCGCGCGACCCGGCCTTCGAAGGCCGGGTCGGTCTTTGCGGTATCTAAAAAATGAACTTCAGAGCGAGCTGAAGCACACGAGCTTCGTGAGCCCCGCCCGAATACAGGAAGTTCGTATTGGGGAACGTGTTAGTGCCCGTGCCATTGATATTGGCGCCTGCGCCCGCCTGTCCAGCGATCGGAAGCCATTCTTCATGGTTGAACACGTTGAAGGCTTCCGCGCGGAATTCGAATGCGGTGCTCTCCTTGATCGTGAAGTGCTTGAATAGCGCCATATCGAAGTTGATGAAATCAGGATTCCGCAGATCGTTACGCCCCGAGTTTCCAAAAGTCAGCGCCGTTGGGATGGCGTAGGCATTTGGATTGTAGAAGAGGCGCCCGTACTGATTGATAGTATGCTCGGTCGAATTGGGGTCGCCGACAACATCGGCGTACGCCAAACTGCCGATGCCGTTGCCGACACCGGCGCTGTCTGCGGAATAGACCACGCTGAAAGGGGATCCCGTATTGAAGGTCATGATCCCGGAGTACTGCCATCCGCCGAGGAACAAGTGTGCGAGCCCCGGACTCCGGAACACCGGCACATCCCAGACGTAGCTCGCATTCACGATATGCCGTTCGTCAAAGTTCGAGCTTGCGCGGTTGGCGCCGGGATCGTAAGTGTTAACGAAGCTGCCGTCGAAACGGTCTGAGGAGTCATCGATCGAATGGCTATAGGTGTAGGCGAAGTCCAATTCCAGGCCGTGAGCGCTGCGTCGCAGCAGGAACTGCAAAGCGTTGTAGTTGGACGAAGCGGCGGTCTGAAGATTGGAGATGTCGCCGTAACCCGCATAAGGACGGAACGGATCAGCACCGGCAGGCACGCAGCCTTCGGCAACTGCAACGTTCACCGCGGGACCGTAAGGAATGCCGTTGGCACCCACATGGTATGGAATCGGCACGCCGCTCGGGGTTGTTGCGTTTTGCGGAACGAAATACGCGTCCGGATTCTGGCTGCACTCGTTGCCAGTGAAAGTCTGTCCAAATGTGTACGGGTTCGGACTCGCCGGATACAGCTGGTTGAGGTCCGTTACCCGTGTAAGGCGGGTTCCCTTGCTGCCTACGTAGGAGAGCGTGGCCACGGTGTCGGGCGCTACTTCACGCTGCAGGTCGAAGTGCCACTGCTGCGTATAGGGCCATTGCGCCTTGGTCGGAATCGCGTTCACGCCCAGCGGAAATTGCGGCTGAACGGCGCCCGTGCCGATGTTCTGATAGCCGATGATGTTGTTCTGCTGGGCCGCATAGGCCGCAGGGGGGGAGTTCTCGAGTGACTCGGTGTTCGCTTCGTTCCCGTTGCCGTGCTCGTAGAAGATTCCGTACCCGCCGCGTAACGCCGTTCTGCCATTGCCAAAAACGTCCCAGGCAAATCCCACGCGTGGTGCCGGGTTAAACAGATGCCCGGTCATGCAGCCGACGGGGACACCCGGTGTGACGCCGCATTGGACGATTCCGTTGGGAAGATCCGAAATCGTGGGAACACCATTGTCCTTGGTGAGGTTCGTCACAACGTCCGTTCCCGGGTCTACGCTGGTTTGCCCTGGCACATAGAACTTGGGATCGAAGTTAAATGCCAAACGGTTCTTCTCGCGGTAGGTGCCGAACAGGCTGAGGCGCAGGCCCAGGTTGAGGGTTAGCCGGCTGGTAGCGTGCCAGTCATCCTGAAAATAGGGCTCCAGCATCTGATAGCTATTGTGATATTTGATGGTCGTGTTCTGCTGCCCAAACGCATATATGTATCCGAGAAGTAAATCGGAAAACGGGTTGCCGGTTGTGACGGTCGCCTGGCTGGGATCGAACTGAATGTATCCAGGATAGGAACCGGCGGCGAGTTCCCCTCCAAATTCGTTCTTTTGAATATATTGGAAGTACGCGCCAAACTGCAGATTGTGCGAGCCAACAAGTTTGTTGACGTTATCGCGCAGGCTGTAGGTGGGGTTGGAGTTGTAAGTGCCATTCGGGATGTAGCCAGGATCTTCCCCAAAACCGCCGTACACGCCCGCCGGATCCACCAGATTGATGCCGGGTATCACACCGCGGTCGGCTCCCGGAAAGATCGAACCGAAAGTCGTGTTGGCCGGCCTTTTCCAATCTCCCAAATTCGTCAGCGTAATGTGGTCGGTAGTGTAGCTGGCGACAAATTCATTCAGCAGCGTGGGCCTGATGGTCGATGACAGGCGGGCTACCAAGCTGACGCCCGGACCGGCGAAATCATTCTGGATGGTGGGGAAACTGCCTGCATTGGTCCACAGAGGAATCTCCTGGAGCTGATCCCAGGAGTCGTGGATGTAATGAAAGCTTAAGCGCTCGTTATTGGTGATGTTGTGGTCAACCCGCAGCAACTCCTGGCGGTAATTTGTTGGCTGCGAATCAATCTGGTAAAAGGTGGCCGATCCAGGAACCAGCGGATTCGAACTGGCGAGGTTGGAGTTGGGCGGAGGAATAAGCGAGAGCAGCGCCTGAACATTTGGATCATTCGGGTTGAACGGAACCTGATTTCCAGGATAGGGCTGCCCGGTGCTCGGATCCAGCGGACAATCAGCGGGGTAGGGTGCCACAGGAGCGGCACCGCAGATATCCGTGAAGTTTCCACTCCGCTCGGCCGCTGTGGGCACCAGTTGATTGAACGTGTAAGGTACGCGATCCCGCCGCCATTCCTGTGACCAGAAGAAGAATGTCTTGCTCTTGTCCTGGTTGTAAACCCCGGGAATGTATACCGGCCCGCCGACGGTGTAGCCGAAATCATTTTTGTGGTAGGGCGGAGCAACACCCCCCTCGGACCAGCCGGGTGAGTTGAACGCAGTATTGCGGAGGAATTCGTAAGCGTCGCCGTGGAATTTGTTTGTGCCGGACTTGGTTTCAACTTCGATAGTGCCCGAGCCGTTCTTGCCGTACTGCGCGCCATAGTTCGAAGTGAGAACCTTGAATTCGCCGATGGCGTCAACGCTGGGTGTTACGTTCAGCGTTCCGTTGCTGCCGTTATCGAGGTTGTCTCCGCCATCCAGTTCCCAGTTGTTATATTCCACCCGGCCGCCGTTGATGCTGAACTGATTGTTGGCGGTCACGCCCACCCCGCCTTCGTCGGCGCCGGTCTGGTTGCTAACGCCGGGCACGAGGGTAACCAGCTGCTTGAAGTCGCGACCGTTCAGCTCAAGCTGCGTGATTTCCTTGCCGCTGACCGTCCCGCTCAAGTCGGAGGATTGGGTCTGCACTTGGGCGACTTCCGAACCCTGTACGACAACCTCGGTGGCAACGGCGCCAACCTCCAGGGTCACGTTGATTCGCGCTTTTTGCGCGACGTCGAGCGTCACGCCTCTTGCCTGATACTTCTTGAATCCCTGAGCGGTGACTGTTACGTCGTAGGCTCCGATGGGGAGGGATGCAAACAGAAAATCGCCACTGCCATTGGTAGCGGCAGTCCGCCTTATGCCGTGCTCGGGGTTGCTGATTGAAACCTGCGCATTGGGCACCGCCGCCCCGGATGGGTCGGACACCGTCCCGGTAATCGAAGCCGTGTCCTGCGCCCAAGCGGCGAGGCTCAGAGTGAGAATCAGAGTTACAGTCGACAGCAACACAGAGCGCACTCTCATGGTTATGCTCTCCCCTTTTTGCGGTTGAATGACACCGCACCGGCAAGTCGCGCTTTTCTCAAGCGGCGACATTCGATTTCCTGGTTCCCCAGCGTCCCGAAAGGTGTTGTGAGACCCGAAACGCTTTCTATTAAAACGTATGAATAGTGCTTTTTGGTTACCTCGTCTGTCAAGAAAAAAGCGCAGCCTCTGGCAGGAAATGAATATAGAAAAGCGTCCTCGGCAGGATCGAAACCCTCGATTCCGGGGCTTATAGCACGCTGCGCGTCGATTCCCTTACCACCAGCTCGGGCGCGACTTGCCGGTGGGTGGCGGCGACCTTGCGCTTCTCCAGCACGGCGTTGATACCCTCCAGGACAACTCCCACTGCCGAAGCGCCCATGGCCTCCATGGGCTGGCGCACGGTGGTAAGGGCGGGAGTGTAAAGGGCAGAAACCGCAACGTCGTCGAAGCCGATCACCGAACAGTGCTCAGGCACGCGAAGGCCAGCCCTTCCGAGAGCCCGAATTGCCCCGAATGCCGTCATGTCATCGAACGCCAGCAGTGCGGTAAATACGCGCCGCTGCTTGAGGAGATCCTCGGTCAGTTTGAAGCCAGCTTCGAAACTGGAGATCGGGTCGCGCGACTCGGGCAGGTCCATGACGAGGCGGGGGTCGAGCTCCAGATCGCAGGCTCGGGCGCAGTTGCGGATGCCGCGCCAGCGCGGGGAACTATCGGTCAGCGCCTTGGGGCCACGGATGAACGCGATCTTGCGATGGCCGAGGGAGTGAAGATGTTCCAGGGCAGCGTAACCGCCGATCTCGTTATCGACGATGACCGAGCTGATCGAATCGCCCTTCAGTTCGCATCCGATGATGGCGGTGGGGATGCTGCTCTTTTCCAGATCCGCAAGAAGATTGATATCCAGAAACAGCCAGTTGGCGAGAACGATCAGGCCTTCGATGCGGCGGTCGAGCAGCATTTCAAGATAACGCTCGAAGCGGCTGCGCTCGTTGTGTACATCCGTGAGGATGGGCAGATACGAGGCCTGATATAGCGTGTTTTCGATGCCGCGAAGAACCAGTGTGCAGTAGGGGTCGGTCATGTCAAAGACCATGACCCCGACGGTGTGGCTGCGCTTGCTGCGCAGGGAGCGGGCGAACTGATTGGGCCGGTAACCGAGCTTCTGCGCTGCGCGATGAATGCGTTTCTTGGTTGTGGGAGGTATGTAGCGGGCCAGCGGAGCGTCGTTGAGGACAATGGAAACGGTGGTTGAGGAAAATCCGCTCTCCTTCGCCACATCGCGAATGGTCACCATGGCAACAAGTACCTCTGGCATCGCGAGCCGGGAAATCTCTAATCACTCGACCTCGCGCCTGGATCCTACAGCTTGAATTTTCCAGCGAGGCTGGCGGACACTACAGCAGAGAGTTCCTCGAGTGTCAAGCCGACCGACGATCTGGGCGTTGCTCCTTGCGCTGTTGTGCGCGGCGGCGCTGGCATTGCACGCCGCACCAGCCGCAGCGAAGACAATCTGGCTGCAAGCCGCGCCGAATGGGGCATCTGGGCCGTCTGAGGGAGCGGATCCGGCAGAGCTTTTTCGGCACGGGCAAACAGCATTGAACGCCGGCCGGCTCAACGAAGCAGAATCGGATTTTCGCCAGGTGCTCGCGGTGAATCCGCAGGTCGGCGGAGCCTACGCGAATCTGGGCGTCGTCTACATGCGGCGCAAACAGTGGCCGCAGGCTCTGGAAATGCTCCACAAGGCGGAGCATCTGATGCCGAACGTGGCGGGAATCCGATTGAACATCGGCCTGGTCTATTACCGTCAGAACGAGTTTCTTAAAGCGATTCCACCTTTTGAATCGGTCGTGCGCGAGCAGCCCGAGGCTTTCCAGCCCCGCTACCTTCTGGGGGAGTGTTACTTCTTCGCCGAACGCTGGGCCGACGCAGCTGACACTCTCGCGCCTCTTTGGGAGCAGCAATCCACGCAACCGTTGTTTCTGTACATGCTTTCCATGTCGGCGCATAAGGCAGGCAAGAAGGAATTGGACGAGAAGGCATGGGCGCAGTTAATCAAGACCGGCGATGGCAATCCCGAATTCGACCTTCTGATGGGCAAAGAACATCTGCAGCTTGAACAATACGACCTGGCGCTCAACGAATTGCAGAGGGCCGCGACGGCCGATCCCCGCTTGCCCTTCGTGCACTTCAATCTCGGATTAACTTATCTGGCCAAGCAGGATTACGAACATGCCCGCGACGAATTCCTGAAGGATGCAGCCCTGGAGCCCGACCTCGCGCTGAACTACAACGAGCTGGGAGATGTCTATTCCCTGATGCAGCGGGACCAAGCAGCCGAGAAGAATTATCGTGAAGCTTTACGGCGCAATCATGGGCTGGTCACTTCCTGGGGCGGCCTGGCGAAGACCTATCAGCGCGAGCAGAAGTATTCGCTGGCGCTGGAGGCGATCAACGAAGCGAACAAACTCGATCCCGAGCGCACCGATCTCCATTATGTGCGCGGACAAATACTGCTACACATGGGGCGCAAAGAAGAAGGCAGGAAGGAGTTGGAACTGGCGGTACGAATTGACAACGAAAAACGGGCCCGACGGCAGAAACAGGTTGAAACTCAAAGCGTGCCCTCGCCGGAGATTATGCAGGAGCAGTGATACACTTAAAATATCCAGGCGCTTCCCACCTATTGTGAGCCGCAGGTCTTCCCAGGCCGCGTGGAGGAAATAAGTCATGAAACGCGCACTGAAAATCCTGGCCATCGTCATCGGGATCGTGATTGTCGTCGCCATCGCTCTGCCTCTTTTCGTGAACGCAAACACGTTCCGGCCGAAGCTGGAATCGGAACTAACCGGCGCGATGGGAAGGCAAGTGACAGTGGGAAATTTATCGTTATCGGTGTTCTCCGGGGGAGTAACGGCCGACAATATTGCCATCGCGGACGATCCCGCCTTCAGCAAGACGCCGTTTGTGCAAGCGAAATCACTGAAGGTCGGGGTTGAGCTGATCCCGCTGATTTTCTCCAAGGCACTTCACGTCACGGATTTGACGCTGAACCAGCCGGAAATCAGCCTCGTGAAATCGCAAAATGGCGAGACCTGGAATTTTTCCAGCCTGGGCAACAAAGGTTCGACACAGGGTCAGCCGCCAGCGCCCTCCGGCGCGAATTCTACGCAGCCGGCGTCATCCTCATCGTCGACCACTCCCGCCTCGAGTACTCCTGCGATTTCGGTAGCCAAACTCAACGTAAAAGAGGGGCGCGTTACGGTAAGCCACGTTGGGTCACCCGAGAAACCGCGTGTGTATGACAAGGTAGATATCGAGGTGACTGGGTTGTCTCTGACCAGTTCGTTTCCCTTCAAGATGAGCGTCAGTTTGCCTTCCGGAGGCAATCTCACGCTCGATGGCAACGCCGGCCCGGTCAATCCGGAAAATGCCGCCTTGACCCCCGTGCAGGCGAAAGTGTCAGTGCAGCAGATGAATCTGGCTACATCCGGCTTCATTGATCCGGCGTCAGGGATTTCGGGCATCGCCGATTTCGACGGTACCGTTTCTTCTGATGGCCATGAGGCGAAAACTGCGGGAACACTCAAGGTCGCGAAGTTGCAGGTCGTGAAGAAGGGGTCGCCCGCGGGAGAACCGGTGCTGATCAAATATGAGGCTGATTACAACCTGGCAAAACAGACCGGCCAGCTTACGCAAGGCGATGTCACGATGGGAAAAGCGCTTCAGCACCTGACGGGAACTTATGACACCGGCGGGGCAACCACATCGGTCAATATGAAGCTGGCAGGACAAGGCATGCCCGTCGATGACCTGGAAGCGATGTTGCCCGCGATGGGCGTGACGTTGCCTTCGGGCTCCCGCTTGAATGGCGGAACGTTGTCGGTGAATTTTTCGATCGTTGGACCGGTAGACAAGCTGATCACCACCGGCACGGTGCGACTGGAGAACACGGCGCTGGCCGGGTTCAATCTCGGATCAAAGCTTTCAGCTATTTCCGCCCTGTCGGGGAAGAATACAGGGGGAAGCAACACGACGATCCAGAACTTCAGTTCCGATGTGCGTGTGGCTCCGGATGGGACGAAGGCGGATAACATCAACCTGACGGTTCCGCAGTTTGGCGTGCTCACCGGCGCAGGTACCGTCAGCCCGAGCAACTCTCTCGATTTCAAGATGAACGCCAGCCTGAGCGGATTGACGCAAATGGTGGGCCTCGGCAAAGGAGGCGGCAGCATTCCGTTCTTTATCCAGGGAACCACTTCCGATCCGAAGTTTGTTCCAGACGTGAAGGGCATGGCCAGCGGGCTACTGAAGGGCGTGATGGGCGGAAGCAAGAGTGGGCAACAAAATCCGGTGAATAACGTCCTGGGACTGTTCAAGAAGAAACACAACTAATGTCTAATTCAAAGAAACTGCTCGAACCTCCCTCATCGGTTCTTTGCAAAATTTAGCAACATTAGCTGCAAGAAATTGCGAACTTTGGGCATCGGTGTGCAGCACGGTGCGGTTTTTCGCCTTCCGCGCACATATCCAGCGAGTCTTTTCTTACGAAATCGCGTTTGCCATGGCATTATGAGGTTCGCGCCCTAACAGGAGGGAAGTCGTGTCCAGATCAGCAGGTTCCAAAGGAGCGGTGGTTGCTGTTGGTGTGGTGGTAGCACTTGCGGTAGTTGTTTTGGCGTTTGCTCCCGGGAATCGCATCAGGGGTGCGCGCGAGACTTTTCCGGTCGCTTCTGCAGCGCAGCCGGCAATGGCCTCAACGGCAAAGGCGGAGCGAGTTCGCGCCAGCTATGCCGGGCTGCCCCTCGCGTTTGAACCGAATGAGGGCCAGGCCGATCCGCAAGTGAAGTACCTGGCGCGCTCGACGGGCTACACCGTGTTTCTTACCCAGAACGAAGCTTGGTTTTCGTTTTCAGACAGTTCCTCATTGCGAACGCAAGCCAACATCGCGAAGACAAGCGGCCTCATGCCGCTGCGGCAAACGGTTCACCACGCTACTCGGGCTGCAGCAGTGAATATGCGACTGGCAGGTGGAAACTCGCGGCCGCAACTGATATCGAGAGACACTCTTCCCGGAGAAATTAACTATCTTCTGGGCAACGATCCCGCTAAATGGCACACTGGCGTCCCGCAGTATGCTCGCGTCTCTTATAACAGCGTCTATCCGGGCGTCGATCTCGTTTACTACGGGGACCGCAGCAAACTCGAGTTCGACTTCATTCTCGCTCCAGATTCGGATCCGTCGCCCATCGCTTTTGCCTTCGGCGGCGCGCAAGGCATCAACACGGATGCCGCGGGCGATCTGGTGGTCCGTTCGGCGGCAGGCAATCTGGTATTGCACAAACCGAAGGCATATCAACAACGAAACGGCTGGCGGGAGAATGTGGATACCCACTTTGTGTTGAAGGCGAGCAACGTGGTGAGCTTTGCGTTAGGCAACTACGACCATAGCCGCCAATTGGTGATCGATCCTTCGGTTACTTATGCCACATACCTCGGAGGCAAAAAGGAAGACGACGCCTACGGCATTGCCATCGATGGCGCGGGGAATGCTTATGTTACCGGACAAACCAAGTCCACCGACTTTCCCACTAAGGGAGGAGTCGCGCCCAACACGAATGGCGGCGGATTCGACGTTTTCGTCACCAAGCTCAGTGCGGATGGTTCGAGCCTGATCTATTCGACCTATGTTGGCGGCAGCGGCGACGACAGCGGCAACGCCATCGCCGTCGACAGCAGTGGCGACGCGTTTGTGACCGGCGGCACCAAGTCGACCGATTTTCCCACGACGAATGGAGCATTCCAGACCATCTTCGGGACGAAGACCGGAATGGCGACGCTTGACACCTTTGTATTCGAGCTCAACTCCGCCGGCAATGGGTTGACCTACAGCACGTTTATCGGAGGAAACGGAGACGACATCGCGACCGGTATCGCGATCGATGCCAGCGGCGCCTATGTAGCCGGATCTACACAATCGACGAACTTTCCCACCCAGTCGGCCGCGCAGGGGAGCATCAATGGCACGGTAAATGG
>Ga0335081_10001770_pt1 | contig 34330 bp, 31 predicted proteins | sample Lox_Sample_35_FD_206713 | JGI IMG/M metagenome (GOLD analysis project Ga0335081, IMG submission 206713) | Soil microbial communities from Loxahatchee National Wildlife Refuge, Florida, United States - Lox_Sample_3.5 | ecosystem: Environmental > Terrestrial > Soil > Wetlands | place: USA...
ATTTCGCCAAAGCGCTCGGCCGGCTGGCCAAGAATGACCGCATCGATGCCCGCGTCATTGCCGAGTTCGGTGCCGTTTGCGCGCGTCGTGAACGATGCGAGATCGCCGTCGATGCCAAGCGCGATCACTTGCAAAGCCAATCGAACTGGCAGACCGGTCGGGTCAAGGCCGTAGCCGGCGAAGCCGGGCGCGCGCCAGCGCGAGCCTTGACGCGGCCGGGCTGCCAGTTCACCTCAATACAGTTGCTCACCCCATCCCTCTCCCCTGCGGCCCCTGCGGGGAGAGGGAGCAGTTTGCGAACCCGCATGCGCGTCTTGGCTTCGCAGAATGCGCTGCGACCGGCGAGCTGCGTTCCTTCTCCCCGGAGGGGAGAAGGACAGGATGAGGGGGTTCGGACGCCTGAAGCTGGCGGCGGTGCAGCTGCAACGATAAGGGTGTATATAAAGTCCGTGACCACGCGCGAACTGAATGACTTTTTGACGCTGACCGGCCCCGGCTCGCCGATGGGCGACCTGATGCGGCGCTACTGGATCCCGGCGCTGCTGGCGGCGGAAATCCCGGAGCCGGATTGCCCGCCGGTGCGGCTAAAACTGCTCGGCGAGCGGCTCATCGCGTTCCGCGACACCGCCGGCCGCATCGGCGTCATGGACGAGTTCTGCGCCCATCGCGGCGTGTCGCTGTGGTTCGGCAGGAATGAGGAGCACGGCCTGCGCTGCCCCTATCACGGCTGGAAATACGACGTCACCGGCCAGTGCATCGAGGTGCCGTCGGAGCCGATCGAGAGCGGCTTCTGCAACAAGATCAAGCTCACGTCGTATCCGTGCGTGGAGATGGGCGACGTGATCTGGATCTACATGGGGCCGGGTGACAAAAAGCCGCCGCTGCCGAACTTCGAATGGGCCACGATCGCGCCCGCAAACCGCTTCGTCACCAAGCGCACCCAGGAATGCAACTGGCTCCAAGCGCTCGAAGGCGGCATCGATTCGGTGCACGTGTCGTTCCTGCACCGCCACGACCTGCGCAGCGATCCGCTGCACGTGAGCCAGGGCGCGGAGTTCACCCGCGAGACCAACGTCCGCTTCGAGGTGGTGGAGAGCAAGGGCGGCATGGTGATCGGCGTGCGCCGGCCGGCGACGCCCGGCAAGCTCTACTGGCGCATCACCCAATGGATCATGCCGTTCCACACCATGATCCCGCCCTACGGCGACAACGCGCTCAACGGCCACGCCTTCGTGCCGGTCGACGACGAGAACTGCATGGTCTGGTGCTTCACGCACCATCCGGCGCGGCCGCTCTCCGCCCACGAGCTCGACACAATGCGCCACGGCGGCGGCATTCACGTCAATCTCATTCCCGGCAGTTTCCGGCCGGTGGTCAACAAGGACAACGACTACATGATCGACCGCGTCGCGCAGCGGCATCACAAGTCGTACAGCGGCGTCAAAGGCATCGCCATGCAGGACGCCGCCATCCAGGAAAGCTGCGGCCCGATCCAGGATCGCAGCAAAGAAAACCTGGTCTCGACCGACAACGGCGTGATCATGGCGCGGGCGCGGCTGCGCAAGGCGGCGCTCGTGGCAGCGCGCGGCGAGGAGCCGGACGGCATCGATCCGGCGACCCACGCGGTACGCTCGGCCGCGATCGTGCTGCCCGAAGGCGCGAGTTTCTACGAAGCCGCCGGCGACGCGCTCAAGGCCACCGCCGGCGTCGCGCATGCGTCGGTATAAGACCGTGCCAACTCTACCACTGTCATGCTCCGCGAAAGCGGAGCATCCAGTAAACACAATCAGATCGGTGATTACTGGATCATCCGCTTGCGCGGATGATGACAAGGAATGGGCAGCTGCTTATCAATGCTTCTCAGTTCCACAAATCGCGGAACTGCGTCGCCACCAGCGCGTCGTAGGACACCTGCTCGCTGGTAAGCCCGACGGCCATGGCGAATTTGTTCAGGCCGTCGACTGCCTCCTGCGAAATGTGCGCCTGATAGAACGGCGCATCGCGGCGGATCAGCTCGGCGATCAGCGGCGCCTCGTCGGTTGGGAAGATGCGTTCGCCGACGCCTGTGGCGAGCGACGGATCGGCGGCGAGCGCCTTCTGGGTCTTGACGATGGCGCGCACCGCGCCGGCGGCCGCATCCGGATGCTCGGCGACGAAGCGTTCGCTCGCGGTCAGCGCGGCGAAATTATAGAAACGCGCGCCGGGCGGGCCGTCGCCGCGGCGGAGGTCGAGATGCAGCTTGGCGACACCGAGCTTTTCGCCGAGCGCAACGCGCATGCCGTTGCCCCAGTAGCCATCGGCCACGCCTTCTTCAATGGCGGCGATGCCGACGTGGCCTTGGTGCCACTGCGCTCCCGGCCGCGCCGGCACGAGTTGCACGTTGTCGCGTTCGAGATCGAGGCCGGCCTCGGTCAGCAAATATTTCAGACTAAGGATCGGCCACGGCGGCGACGCCGAAAGCCGCAGCCCCTTGAGCGCATTGATGTCGCCGCGTTTGACGTCGAGATCGGCGCGCACCGCCAGGAACCAATAAGAGTATTGCGACAGCGCGCAGAGAAGCTTGGCGCCCTTCCAGGCCGGGAACGCCCGGGTCGCCGCGTAAGCCGGGCCGCCAAAAAAATGCAGCGCGCCGTCGCGTAGCGCCTCCGGGCCGTTCAAGGCGCCGAAATCGCGAACGAGCTCAGTGTCGACGCCTTCCTGCTTGAAGAAGCCGAGCTCGACCGCGGCCGCGGCGACAAAGTACGATGGCGAATCCAAATCGGCGACCATGAGCCGGTACATCAAACACACTCCTTGCGGATTACTTCTGCCCCAGCATGGCGCCGATCTTGCCGAGCGTCGCCTGCGGCAGCGCGAAGGTCTCGCGCACGACCGCGTCCATCTCTTCGCCGCTCGCCGGATCGAGCATGAGATGGCGCTGGTCGCAAGCGGCGATGAAGGCGGGATCCTTCACCATCTGCGCAAAGGCCCGGCGCAGCGCGGCGAGCCGCTCCGGCGGCAGGCCGGGGCCGGCGATGATGGCGCGGCCGATTTCGGCGGTCGAGGCGATGGCGCGCAGGATGGTGCGGCCTTCGTCGGACACCGCAAGCTCGGGCAACGTCGGCACGTTCGGCAACAGCGGGCTGCGTTTCAACGCGGCTTGATAGAGCAGCGCCGCTTCGCCCTTGTCGATCCAGCCCGGATGCGTCGCCAGCATGCCGGGCAAGCCATAGGCGCCGTCGATGTCGACCTCGCCGCGATCCATGGCGAGCAGAATCTCGCCGGTGCCCTTGTAGCCGAGCACGATCTTGAACTTGGTGCCGCCATAGGCGTTGAGCGCTTCCGGATAAATGTCGGTGGTCGAGCCGCGGCCGGAGGCGCCGACCGTGTAGGATTTGGCGCGCGCGTCGGCGATCGATTTGATGCCGGTCGCGGCGAGCGCCGTGCCGACGTCGATATTGGTGGTGACGCGGCCGACATAGCGAAACGCCGCCGCGTTGGTCTTGTTGGCGCCGCCGACCGCGCTGTCGAGCGGAAAGGTCTGCGCCAGACTGCCAAGCACGGTGCCGTCGCGCGGTGCCACCGAGGCCATGTATTTGGCCGCGGCAAAACTGCCGGCACCCGGCATGTTCTCGGCCACGATCGCCGGATGGCCCGGCAAGTATTTCGGCAGAAACTCGGCGACGAGGCGGCCGTAGATGTCGTAGCCGCCGCCGGGCCCATAGCCGACCAGCATGCGCAATGTCTTGCCGGCATAAAAGTCGCCGACTGGATCAGCCGCCGCCGCGGAGACGAGCGACAACAGCAAGGCAAGCGCAATCGACGCGGCTTTCATTCTCGTTCCTCGGCGCGCAGCTCCGCCATCGTGCGTTTGCGCCACAGCGCCCATGGCCGCGACGACGCGCGCAGCATGGCGTCGTTGGCGGTGAGCGCCTCGGCCTGGGTCATGAAATTGATCGGGCCGCCGAGCGTGACGGCGGCAAGCTGCTGGCGGGCGTTGATCTCGGTGTAATAGGCGCGGAACACCGCATTCGGCAGCGACGGGCCGACCACCGAATCGCCATGGCCGCGCATCAGCACGACGGCGGCGTCCTTGCCGAGTTTTTTGGCCAAATCCTCGCCGAGCCGCGGGGTCAGCACCATCAGGTCGGTGCCGTCGCCGACGCTTCTGCGAATTTCGAACAGCGGCACGCCGAGGCCCAAGAAGCCGGCATTGTGCAGGAGCGGCCGCAGCTTGGCGCGCGTCACGGTGAACGGCACCACGGTCGGCGAATGGCTGTGCACCACCGCGTTGACGTCGGGCCGCGCCTTATAGATTTCGCCGTGGATGAAACGCTCGCGGTAGAGGAGCTTGCCCTCGTCGCGCGGGTCGACGATTTCGCTGTCGAGATCGAGCGCGAGAATGTCGGCAGCCGTGACGGATTCCGGCGCGATCGAGCGCGAGATCAGATAGCGGTGCGGATCGCGCGGATCGCGCGCGCTGACATGGCCGAACGCATCGAGCACCGACAGCCGCGCCAAGGTGCGGTTCGCCGTGACCAGATCGTCGGCCAGCTCCGAGTCGAGCGGATAAGGCGCCGCGCCGCGTCGCACCGCCGGGCGGCGCGTTTTTTCGATCGTGGCTTGCATGGAAAATCCCGCGTGGCCGAGCCCTAACCTGTAACAACTTTCGGCGCCGCTCGGAAGTGTGCCATAACGTCAGCCCCACCGAGCTTTCGCCTCATGAACAATGCCGACCTGATCATCGCCACCTTGAAAGCCGCCGGCATCGCGCGCGGCTTCGGCATCCCGAGCGGCAACGTGCTGCCGCTGATGGAGGCGATGCGCAAGGGCGGCATCGATTTCGTGCTCACCGCGCACGAGGGCTCGGCCGGCTTTGCTGCCGACGTCACCGCACGGCTCACCGGCACGCCGGGATTTTGCCTCGCCACGCTCGGGCCGGGCGCCACCAATCTCGCGACCGGCATCGGCAATGCCTGGCTCGACCGCTCGCCGCTCATTGCCATCACCTGCAATCTCAATACCGATCAGCTCGGCCGCCGCATCCAGATGTGGATCGATCACCACGCGCTGTTTCGGCCGATCACCAAGGCGACGCTGCCGCTGCGTCACGGCGAAATCGGCGCGACGCTCGTTGAAGCCATTCGTCTGGCGCTGACCGAGCCGCAAGGGCCGGTGCATCTCGATCTGCCCGAGGACGTAGCGCTGGCGCCGACCAACGAGACGGTGCCGGCACTGGCCGCGCCCCCTGCCCTACCGCGCGCCGACGCCGCAGCGATCGCGCGCGCCGGCGAACTGATCGCCGCGGCGCGACGCCCGATCGCGGTGATCGGCGCCTCGGCCATGCGGCTGCGCGACATCGAAGCGCTGCAGCGGGTCATCAAACACTACAATTTGCCATTCGCCACCACGACCATGGCCAAAGGCCTGCTCGACGAAGATCATCGCCTCTCGCTCGGCTGCATCGAACGCGCCTGCCGCCAGGTGCAGCGCAAATTTCTGCACTCGGCCGATCTGATCGTCGGCCTCGGCTACGACACGATTGAAGTGGAATACGAGGCGTGGATCGGCGGCGTGCCGCTTCTCCATGTCGACATCGCAGCTGCCGACATTGCGCCGTCCGTTCGCCTCATCCATCAGGTGATCGGCGATCTGGATTCGTCGCTCGGCGGATTGGTGCCGCCACCTCACCATCTCCAACAGACCTGGGGGATGGCTGAAGAGATCGCCGCACAGCGTCGCGCCTTTCAGTCTGCGCTGCGACCGGCCGACAGCGCCTTCACCGCGCACGCGGCGATCGACGCGGTGCGCCGCGCGCTGCCGCATGACGGTGTGCTCGCCTTCGACGTCGGCGCCCACACCCACCAGATCGCCAGCCAATGGTCGGCTTATGCGCCGAGGACGTTTCTCATCACCAACGGCTGGTCGTCGATGGGTTTTGGCCTGCCGGCGGCGATCGCGGCAAAACTGGCGCGGCCCGACCTGCCGGTGGTCTGCCTGATCGGCGACGGCTGTTTTCAGATGACGTGCGGCGAGGTCGCGGTGGCCAAGCGCGAAAAACTCGCGCTGCCGATCGTGGTGCTCGACGACCGCTGGCTCGCGCTGATCAAGGTCAAGCAGATTCGCCGCCAATTCCCGCTCTACGGCACCGAGCTGCAGCAGGAAGAGTACCGCGAGCCGCCGGCGCATTATTTCGGCGTGCCGGCGCGCGGCGTGCGCGGCGCGGCGGATTTGGAAGCCGCGGTGCGGCAGGCGCTCGCGGCCGACGGCCCGACCGTGATCGAGGCGGTGGTCGATTCCGAGCACTACATCGACACGGTGTACGATTAGGACGCTGCTGAAAAAGTCATTTTCGCCGTGAACATTAACGGAATCCATGGGGGTGAACGGATTGGAACCGAAGCGAGAAAGTCATTAATTCTCTTTCGAAGCTAACTGGTTTTCCCGGCCGCTTTTTGTACTCTTTTCGATGATAAGATATTGAAGTACCTGATAAATATCAATTCGATGGCATCATACGAAATCCCGGCAATTCGTTCTCATTTCCAGGGCCGAGCGAACCGCCTTCGCTGGCTGCCGAGCTACCGCGGGCCGCGGCGATGCGTGGGCCAAGGCTGTGAAATTCTCCGGCGCGAAGGTGGATTGATGCGGAATCCGGATGATTGATTCCTCGTCATTGGCAAACGATGGAGTGGTCGCCATCACCAGCGGGCCTTGCATGATGCCGGCCCCATCGCGATGTCGCGGACGAAATCGAACGGCAAGTTCTTGTAGAGAGTCGCATTGATCGCGTTATTTGTAGCTCCCGCAAACAGCATGCCGCCGAACGCGATTCATACTGACCGCTCTTATCGCTGACTCATTTCCTCACCCTGATGAGGCGCTCGGCGTGAACGTTTTTACCATCTTAGATTAAAATAAAGAGTGGTACAAACAAAAAGTGTGCGCGGTGTGGTAGCACGGATCGCGCAACGCGCAATGCGTGACGTGCGTTGCGAGACTTTAACCGTCGTTCCCCGGATTGTGCTCGCGCAGGCCGGGCTAAATCGGTCAATGGCTATCGAGCATGGCGATGAAAAGACCCAACGCGATCGACCGGCAAATCGCTGTGCGCGTCCGGATGCGGCGCGTGGCGATCGATATGTCGCAAGAGAAGCTTGCCGCGCAACTCGGCGTTTCGTTCCAGCAGGTGCGGAAATACGAGAAGGGCATCAACCGCATCGGCGCCGGGCGATTGCAGCGGCTCGCCGAAATTTTGCAGGTGCCCGTCGGCTTCTTTTTCGACGATATCTCCAAACCTGGAACAAAGCAGGCGCAGCTGCCGTCCTATGTCTTCGATTTCCTGGCGACCGCCGATGGCCTGGCTTTAAGCAGAGCGTTCATGGGCATCCGCGAGGCACGGGAGCGCCGTTGCATCGTCATTCTGGCCGAGGCGATGGCAATCTAAACGGCCGATCCGCAAGCTCTTGCGCGATATCGAGTCGCCGCTCCACGAGGTGACGACGTTGCTCAACGCGGCAAGCATCTTGCGCGCCGATCAGACAGTGTAGACGCCCGCCGATCTAAAATCATCATGCTTCAGCCGTGCTAGTCCATCGTCATTGCGAGGAGCGAAGCGACGAAACAATCCAGAGCAGCGGCGCCGCACTGGATTGCGTCGCTTCGCTCGCAATGACGAGCGAGCCGCCGCGGCCGTTAACGTCTCGTTAGGGTTAACGGATTACTGCTCATCGTCTACGTGGTTTTTGCGCTGTCGCCGGTCGGCAGCGTGCTCGACTTAAGTTCGGCAGCATCATTGCGGCGATGAGATGCGTTTGACCCAGCCCCGCTCGGCGCGCCTGTTGGCCTCCGCCGCATGTATCGCCGCGATCGCCGTGCTGGCGGCGGGCTGCCAGACCACGCAAAGCACCACGACCACCGGCTCGCTCGACCTCGCCGCCCCGGAAAATCGCTCCGACGCCGATTGGCGTCGCGATCTCGCCGTCTATGGCCAGCAATACCGCGCCGATCCCAACAATCTCGCGGTGGCGCTGCGCTATGCCCAGGCGCTGCGCGCGACCGGCCAGCGCGCCCAGGCGCTCGCGGTGTTGCAGCGCGCCTCGCTCACCGCCCCGCACAACAAGACCGTGCTCGGCGAATACGGCCGGGCGCTGGCCGACAACGGCGATTATCAGCAGGCCTTCGATGTGCTCGACCGCGCCCACTCGCCGGACCAGCCGGACTGGCGCATTCTTTCAGCGCAAGGCGCCGTGCTCGACCAGATGGGCCATCACGACGAGGCACAGCGCTATTATCTGACCGCGCTCAAGATCGTTCCCGACGAGCCTTCAGTGCTGTCGAATCTCGGCCTGTCCTACGCGCTGTCGCACGATCTGCCGAAGGCCGAGGAGGCGCTGCGTCGCGCCGCTGCGCATCAGCCGGTCGACCCGCGGGTGCGGGCGAACCTGGCGCTGGTGGTCGGCCTGCAGGGCCGCTTCGCTGAAGCCGAAACCATCGTGCGCGCCGATCTGCCGCCCGAACAAGCCGCCGCCAACGTCGCCTATTTGCGGCAAATGCTGGCGCAGAAGGGTAATCTGCGGAAACCTCTCGCCGACGCGCGCGTGCGTCCCGATGTAGGACGAGTGGCGAACGGCGATTAGCGAATAGGATAGCAGGGCTTCCCGCCTTGCTAGAGCGTGATGATTTTAGATCGGAACGCTCCGTCGTCATTGCGAGCGAAGCGAAGCAATCCAGTGCAGCGGCGCCGTTCTGGATTGCTTCGTCGCTTCGCTCCTCGCAATGACGGCGCACTGAGTCAATTTAATTTCATCGTGCTCTAATCGCCATTCCGCTACCGCAGCGCCATCACCTTGATGGCGGCCGGACCGAGAATCACCACGAACAGCACCGGCAGGAAGAACACGATCATCGGCACGGTGAGCTTCGGCGGCAGGCCGGCGGCCTTCTTCTCGGCTTCCGCCATGCGCATGTCACGATTCTCCTGCGCCAACACCCGCAACGTGGTGCCGAGCGGCGTGCCGTAGCGCTCGGCCTGCTGCAAAGCCAGACACACCGCACGCACACCCTCAATCCCGGTGCGCTGCGCCAGATTTTCGTAAGCTTGGCGGCGATCCGGCAGATAGGACAATTCCGCCGTGGTCAGAGCCAGCTCCTCGGCGAGCGCCACCGATTGCGAGCCGATCTCCTCGTTGACCTTGCGGAACGCGGCTTCGATCGACATGCCGGACTCGACGCAGATCAGCATCAGATCGAGAGCGTCGGGGAACGCCCGCTTGATCGACAGCTGCCGCCGCTGGATCTGGTTCTTCAGATAAAGATTCGGCGAATGCATGCCCAAATAGGCGCAGCCGATCGACATCGCCACTTTCATCATCGGCGGATAGTCGAGCTTGAGCACCACGAAGATGTAGAATGCCGACGCCACCAGCATGACGATCGGCATGGCCATGCGGAAGAACAGGTAGGTGACGTACGGCGCCTGGCCGCGATAGCCGGCCTGCATCAGCATGGTGCGCGCCTTGGCCTGGCCGACCCATTTGTTGAGGTCGAATTTGTCGACCACGGTCTTCATGTACATGCGCGGCGACTGGCGCAGCGACACTTTGCTGTTCTGCGCCAAACGCTCGCGCTCGCGCTGCCGCATCTTTTCGCGCTCCAGCGCCACCGCTTTCATGCGCTTGTCCAGCGTATCGGAGACGAGCAGCGGCATCGCCAAGGTCAGCACCGTGGCACCCGCGGCGACGGCGGCGAACAGCATGGTGAGCAGCTGGGGATCGAGAAGCTGTTGAATGATGTAGCGCATCGGCTGCCGCCTAGAAATCGAAGTTGATCATCTTGCGCATCACCAGAACGCCGATCGTCATCCAGGTCGCGGAGGCGGCCAGCATCATGCGGCCGAACTGTTCGGTCCACAAAAGCTCGATGTATGAGGGACTGGTGAAATAGACGAGGCTCATGACGACGATCGGCAGCGCGCCGATGATGCTCGCCGAGGCCTTGGCTTCCATCGACATCGCTTTGATCTTCGCCTTCATCTTCTTGCGGTCGCGCAGCACCCGCGACAGGTTGCCGAGCGCCTCGGACAGATTGCCGCCGGCGCGCTGCTGGATCGAGATGACGATGCCGAAGAAGTTCGCTTCGGCCAACGGGATGCGCTCGTAGAGTTTCATGCAAGCGTCGCCGAGCGGAATGCCGATCGTCTGCGTCTCGATGATGGCGCGGAACTCGCTGCGCACCGGCTCGGGGGCGTCGCTCGCGATCAGCCGCAGGCTGTCGAGCAGCGGCAGGCCGGACTTGATGCCGCGCACGATCACGTCGACGGCGTCCGGCAATGCCTCGAGAAACCGTGCCTCACGGCGTTTCTTGAGAAATTTCAAGATCCAAAGTGGCAGCCCGAATCCGGCGGCGAAGCCGAACCCCAGCGCCGGCAACAAGCCGCCTCCGGCCACGAGCAGCGTGACCAGAAACACGGTGACACCCAGCACCGCGGCGACGATGATGAACTGGCGCTTCGACCAGGCGAGCCCGGCCTGCGTGAGGCGCACCGACAGCGGCACGCGCCTGGCTTTCTTCTGCCGCTGCTCCAGCTCCTTGAGCGTGCCTTCGATCTGCTCGCGCCGCGGCTTTTGCGGACCGCGGGTCGGCCGCGCTATCGGCTCGGCGCGGGCGATGCTCGCCTTGCGCTTCTCCGCCTTCCGTTCGCCGGATAGGAACGGATAAACGAAGACCCAGGCGACCCCGCCGATCGCCAGCGCTACCATGAAGAAGAGGCCGTAGTTTTGCATCGCCGAGTCACTTTCTATGTGTGCGCCGGCTCGTGGACTTCCGCGGCGTCGAGCGCGGCCGCAAGGTGCGCTTCCTCGCCGTAATAGCGCGCCCGCTCCCAGAACTTCGGCCGGCCGATGCCGGTCGAGCGGTGCCGTCCGATGAGATTGCCGTTGGCGTCCTCGCCGAGGAGCTCGTAGACGTAGATGTCCTGGGTGATGATGACGTCGCCCTCCATGCCCATCACCTCGGTGATGTGGGTAATGCGGCGCGAGCCGTCGCGCAGGCGCGCGGCCTGGATGACGACGTCGATCGAGCCGCAGATCATCTCGCGGATCGTGCGCGAGGGCAGCGAGTAGCCGCCCATGGTGATCATCGATTCGATGCGGGAGAGCGCCTCGCGCGGCATGTTGGCGTGCAGCGTACCCATCGAGCCGTCGTGGCCGGTGTTCATCGCCTGTAAGAGGTCGAACGCTTCGGGGCCGCGCACCTCGCCGACGATGATGCGTTCCGGCCGCATGCGCAGGCAGTTCTTCACCAGATCGCGCATCGTGATCTGGCCCTCGCCTTCCAGATTCGGCGGCCGGGATTCCAGCCGCACCACGTGGGGCTGCTGCAATTGCAGCTCGGCGGCGTCTTCGCAGGTGATGATGCGTTCGTCGTCGTCGATGTAGCGGGTGAGACAATTGAGCAGCGTGGTCTTGCCCGAGCCGGTGCCGCCGGAGATCAGCGTGTTGACGCGGCAGCGGCCGATCACCTTGAGAATCTCGGCGCCTTCGGGCGACACCGAGCCGTACCTGACCAGCTGCTCGAGCGTCAGCTTGTCCTTGCGGAATTTTCGGATGGTGAGCGCCGGGCCGTCGATCGCCAGCGGCGGCACGATGGCGTTGACGCGCGAGCCGTCGGGCAGGCGCGCGTCGCAGATCGGCGAGGATTCGTCGACGCGGCGGCCGACCTGGCTGACGATGCGCTGGCAGATGTTGAGCAGCTGCTGATTGTCGCGGAAACGGATGCCGGTCTTCTGAATCTTGCCGCCGACTTCGATGTACACCGTGCCGGAGCCGTTCACCATGATGTCGGCGATCTCGTCGCGGGCCAAGAGCGGCTCCAGCGGCCCGTAGCCGAGCACGTCGTTGCAGATGTCGTCGAGCAGATCCTCCTGCTCGGAGATCGACATCACGATGTTCTTGATCGCGATGATCTCGTTGACGATGTCGCGGATTTCCTCGCGCGCCGAATCGGCGTCGAGCTTGGCGAGCTGCGCGAGATCGATGGCCTCGATCAGGGCGCCAAAGATCGTGCCCTTGACCTCGTAGTAGCTTTCCGAGCGCCGCGCATCGACCGCGGTCGGGATCGCTTGCGGCTTCTGGCCGCCGACATTGGCCTTGCCGGTCGGCGCGCCGACGATCGGCGCGCCGAGCCCTGCCGACGGGAATGGCGTGCGCCCGGCCTCGCCGGCGGCGGCGGCCGGCGGCGCCGGCGCCGCCAGTGGCGGCATTGCCGGCTGTGACGCAGCTTGCGGCCGTTGTTCGCCGCCTTGTATCGGACTTCCGTTGGTGGGACGCTTACCAAACACGACGCAACTCCCTCAACGCTTGCGCTCAGCGCAGCAGTTTTTCGATCAGCGGCGACAACAATCCCGCGCGCTGCTTCTTCGGCGCGGCCCGTCCGGTGAGCAGCTGACCGAGTTCGCGGAAAACTTCCGCAGTGCGGTGGCTCGATGAAATCTCGGCGATCATCTGGCCATTATTGGCCGCCGCGCCGAACAGCGACGGCTCGAACGGAATGGTCGCGACCGGCTCCTCCTCCAGCGCCTTGGCGAAGTCGGCGGCCTTGATCTCCGGCCGCTTCGGCACGCCGACCTGGTTGAGGCAGTACACCGGGCGGTGATCGTTCGGCCGCGCCACCTTGAGGAAGTCGTAAATGTTCTTGGCGTTGCGCAGATTGGCGAGATCGGGCGCGGCGACGATGAGGATGTCGTCGGCGGCGACCAGGCTCTGCTTGGTCCAGCCGCTCCATTGGTGCGGCATGTCGAGTACGACGCACGGCACGGTGGCGCGCAGCGAGTCGAAAATGGCATCGAAAGCGTCGGCGCCGAAATCGTAGACGCGGTCGAGCGTCGCCGGCGCCGCCAGCAGGCTCAAGTGATCGGTGCACTTGGCGAGCAGGCGATCGACGAAAGCGGTGTCGACGCGGTCGGGCGAGAACACCGCCTCGGCGATGCCCTGTGGCGGGTCCTGGTTGAAGTCGAGACCGGCGGTGCCGAAGGCGAGATCGAGGTCGGTGACGACGGAGTCGAGCGTCAGATCGCGGGCAATGCTGAAGGCGACGTTATGGGCGACGGTCGAGGCGCCGACGCCGCCTTTGGCGCCGACCACCGCGATGATGCGGCCGACCGGCTTGGCGTCCGGCGCCGAGAACAGTCCGCACACCGAGCGCACGACCTGGAGCGCGCCGACCGGCGAGATCAGGTAGTCGCTGATGCCGCGGCGCACCAGCTCGCGATAGAGCAAGACGTCGTTGGTGCGGCCGATGACGACGACGCGCGTGCCGGGATCGCAGACCTCGGCGAGCTGATCGAGCCCGGCCAAAATATCGTCGCCGCGGCCTTCCGATTCCAGGATAATGACGTTGGGCGTCGGCGCGCTGCGATAGGCTTCGGCGGCGGCGGTGAGGCCGCCCATCTGGATGCGCAGGTGCGCCTTGGCCATGCGCCGGTCCTCGCCGGCGGCCTGCACCGCCGCGGCGGTATCGACGGTCTCGCAGAACGCCTGCACCGAGACGCGCGGCGCCGGAGCGATCTGCTCGTCGCGGCCGACGATGTCGTCGGCGGCCTCCTCGACTGTTGCTTCGCTAGCCTGTCGCATGGTTGGCGGCGTCACTGTCCGATGTTCGAGATGCGTCCCGACGAGATTGTGGAGTTTTGATAGATCGTCCCGGTGGACTGGCCGGCGCGATAGTGTTCCATCATCGTGGTGCGCCGCATGGTGTAGGCCGGCGTTTCGGCGCGCGGCTGCACCAGGTCGGCGGGATTGGCCACCATGGCGGCGAGATTGCGCTGCGTGGCGCAGCCGTAATTCCACGCCGGCTGATTTTCGAAGTAGTCGCGGGTCAGACTCGGCCCGATGTCCTCGGGCCACAGCCCGCACGGTCCGGCTTGCGCCGCCATGTGCGGGTAGGTGATGCGCACCGGCGCCAGCGTGCGCAGCGTCACCCGATAGGTGCGCACCGCTATGCTGGCCGGCGGCACGCCGGTGGCGGCGAGGATCGATTGAATCTCGTGCATCGCCGCGGCCGACGACTGTTCGTTCGCGGTGCCGACCGGCACGTCGATGATGACGCCGCCGGTAGCCACCTCGCGCCACGATTGGGCGAACGCCAGCACTTCGGCGCGCTGCTCCGGATTGAGCGAGCCGCGATTGACGCCGATGAACACCTTTAGCGTATGGTCCTTCTCGGTGATCGAGATGGGGTGGCGCAGCCGGTAGTCGTACGGCACGTCCGGCGCGGCGGTGATCGGCCGGTCGGTATTGCAGCCGCAGACTAGCGCGGCGCCGCCGAGCGCAAGCGCCGCCCGCAACAGCCGTGCCGCGCGCGTGACGCGGCCGGCGACCTTGGTGCGGATGTGCTGCATCGATCGTCTCCTGCGGCGCACCATCAATCGAGGATGAAGCCGTACTTGCCGTAGTAGTTGTCCGGCGGCGGCTCGACCTTGCCGCCGACGCCGTAGATGCGATTGAGACGCCCGAGCAGAACCTGCGCCGGATCGCTCGGGTCGGCGAACCCGTCGTCGGGCCGCGACAGATCCTTGTTGGCGACCGCGCGCACGATGTAGGGCGTCACCAGAACCATCAGCTCGGTGCGTTGATTGATGTAGTCGTTGCTCTTGAACAGCGGCCCCAAGATCGGCAGCTCCATCAGCCCGGGGAAGCCGTTGATGTTGTGCCGCGTCGAGTCCTGGATCATGCCGGCCATGGCCAGCGAGCCGCCGGACGGCAGCTCGACGGTGGTATCGGCGCGGCGGGTGCGGATCGACGGCACCGTCGCCGTGGCGTTGGTGCCGGGCTCGGGGACGACCAGCGAATTGTTGCTGGACAGATCCGACACCTCGGTCATGACCTTGAGGCTGATGCGGCCGCCGCTGAGCACGACCGGCGTGAAATTGAGGCTGACGCCGAAGTTCTTGAAGGTGATCGCCGGCTGGCAGGTGACCGGCGCGCCGGGCGTCGACGAGGTGGCCGAGCACGAATAGCCGTTGAGCACCGGGAATTCGCCGCCGGCAACGAAGGTCGCGGTCTCGCCCGAGATCGCGGTCAGGTTCGGCTCGGCCAGCGTGTGGATGACGCCGGCCTGCTCCATGGCCTGCAGCATGACGCTGATGTTCTGAAAGCTGCCGGTGACGTTGGAGCCGCTCAACGTCTGACCGAACGCCGTGAACGGGTTGGTGTTATTGAAATTGACCACGGCGGTGCCGTAACTGAGGTTGCCGGCCAGATTGATGCCGAGTTGCTTGATCAAGTCGCGCTCGACCTCGGCAACCGTGACTTTCAGCATGACCTGGTCGCGGCCGCGCACCACGATGGCGTTGACGACCTTGCTGCCATCACTGACGGTAACCGAGCTCTGGGCGTTGAGCAGCCGCACCGCGATGTCATAAGCCTGCTGCGACTCGGCCTCGTTCGCCACGGTGCCGGAAAGGATGACGCCGTCGCCCATGCCTTCGACGGTAATGTCGCCATCGGGAATCACCTGTTGGAGGGCGGCACGGATGCCGTTGAGATCGCGCTTGACCGCGATGTCGAAGCCGGCGATCTGCTTGCCTTCGGCGTCGAAGAAAAAGACATTGGTCTCGCCGACCCCGATGCCGATGATGTAGGCGCGACGCGACGAACGCACGATCGCGTTGGCGATCTTCGGATCGGCGACCAGCACGTCCTTGATGTCGCGCGGCAGATCGATGACCACCGACTTGCTGACGCCGAGCGCCACCGCGCGCGATCCGAGGTCGCTCGCCGCAACGTGGATGACTTGGCTCGGCGCTTCACCGGGCGGCAGTTCGCCGGCCCGCGCGCCGCCGTGGCCGATCATCCACGACGCCATCAGTCCGACGACGGCCGCGGCCGCAAGGGCTTTGCCAGCTGGCATGATCGATTTCTCCGCGCGCATCAGCGGGCCACCATGGTCAGGCTTCGCACGCCGAAACTCACCGTGTGTATTGCCGCTTTGTCCGCATTGCCTGCACTGCCTTCCGGGCTCGGCGACTGGGAGTCGACGAGGCCGCGCAGCGACAGCGACAGCGTGCCCATCTGATGCGCCGCCTCGAGCGTTTCCGCCTGTTGCGGCATGAGCTCGAGCGTCGCAGTCTTGGCGATGACGACTTTCTGGCCGTTCTTGTCCTCGACCGTCTGGTCCACCGCCAGCACCGGCACGTTGCGCAGGATGGTGTCGGTCACGATCGTCTCGGTCGCGGAAGCCTTTTCGGCCGCCTTGTCGTGGCGCGTCAGCAGGATGTCGACGTGATCCTCGGGCAGGATGAAGCCGCCGGCACCGCTTTCCGGCGAGATCGACACGGCCACCGCACGCATTCCTGCGGGAAGGGTCGCGGCCAGAAAGCCCGAGCCCTTGGCGAACACCACGAACGGATCGTAGATCGGCTGGCCGGCGGCCACCGGCACGCGCACGATGCTGCCGTTGAATTGCGCGATCGCGTCCGGCCGGGCGGCTTTGGTGATGAAATTGCCGTTCGCCGCAGCCTTCGGCCAGAGCTGCCATCCGATACTGGTTTCGGTGAGCACTTGGCCGCGGTCGAGGTCGGTCTTGGCGACCAGCACCTCGACGGTCTCGAGCTGCACCACAGGTGCCTTCGGCGGCTCCGGCGGCGGCTTGTGGCCGCCGCTCGCCAAATAGGCGGCAACGCCTCCGGCGGCGACGGCAACACCGAGTACGACAAGACGCGCGCCTTTCATTACGCTTCACTTTCCAAATCACGCCGCGGCGCTGACGCCGCCTGCGCCGGATTCCAGCAGCTAAACGTCAAAGCATGGTTAATGAGGCGTATCTAAATCGCGTTAATTGCGCGTTACACCTGCCGCGCCGCGGCCGCGCTCAGAAGCCGAACGCCGCCATCCATTCGGTATGCGGGTAGACCAGGAGCGCCGCAGCGGCGAGCGCAATGCCGTACGGCACCCCGCCGCCGCTTCTGTGCAGGCGCTCGATCCATTCGCGGCCGGCAAACAGCCGCGGCAGCGGCAGCAGGCGGAATTGGATCAGCGCGAGGGTGAGCGCGCCGCCGAAGATCGAGGCATAGAGCAGATAGTCGAGCAGATGCGCGAAGCCGAACCACAGCGCCGTGGCAGCCGCCAGCTTGGCGTCGCCACCGCCGACCCAGCCGCAACTGAACAGGACGAAGCTGATGACCAGCACCGCGGCGCCGGCAGCGACGTGCCAGCCGATGGCGGCCAGGCTCATCCCGGTCAGCACCGCGAGCACGAAAAAGCCGCCGGCCAGGACCAGCGAGACCCGGTTGGCGATCGTCATGGTAAATAGATCGCTCGACGCGGCGAACGCCATGGTCGCCGGGAACAGCGTCAATCCGATCGCTTGCGTAAGCACCATGGCTCGATCGATAGGCGGCGTGGGTTGAGACTAGGTTAGCGGGCGCCGAAAAGGAAAAGGCTCCGGCAGCGACCGGAGCCCTCTCGCAGCAATTGGAAGAGCGTCGCTTACTTGAGGGCGGCGGAAACGCTCGAGAAGGTTCCCTTCAAGTTGGTGCCGAGGCCCTGCACGACGGCGATGATCGCAACCGAAATGCCGGCGGCGATGAGGCCGTATTCAATGGCCGTGGCGCCCGACTGATCCTTCACGAAACGCGAAACAAGGGTCTTCATGGTTTGGCTCCTTAGGTCCACACGTGGCTGTCTGAGCGTTGACCCAACGGCCTTCTTGGACCATTTGGATCGTCCGCAACGCTAACAACAAACAATTTCGACGCCGTTAAACCATTCGCATAAAGCCGCAGCTTTGCCGCCGAAAGCAGACGTAGTTAACGCTGTATTTCGCTGCTATATGACCTGCGGCCCGGCGCCGTTGGCCTGATGCGCGGCGAATATTTGCTCATCATTTTGTTAAATCGCGGTAAGCGATCGCGACGTCGTTCGAGACAGCGAAACGCAACGACACCCGATGCTTGCCATTTGGTTTCGAAGGGCACCCGACCCCTGGCCAGCGACGCCAGGATATCGCTCGCGATGCTGCAATTGCCGATAGCCGGCGGCATGCCGAAACATCGGCCGCCTGTACTAATTGCTTAAGCATTTGGCAGACATTTGCAGTCATTAGTTCGAACTGGTTTGCCATACGCCGAAGCTGCGTATCCGCAAGTGCTGTAAAGAAAAAGGCGCCGGCAAACAGGGAGCCTTTGCCATGGAACAAGCGAGCAAAAAATCCGTTCTGTTCGCGCGCGCGCGCAAGCTGGTCGCCAGCTTCTGCTCGAACAAACGCGGCAACGTCGCCGTCATCTGTGCCCTATGCTGCCTTCCGCTGGTCAGCGCCGTCGGCTGTGTGGTCGATTATACGATGGCGTCGACGATCAAGACCAGGCTGCAGTCCGCCGCCGACGCCGCGGCCTTGGCGACCGTCTCCGTCAACTCGCCGGTCATCACCACGGCGAAGGGCATGTCGAACGGTGGCACGGTCTCCAACGGCGCGACCACGGCGACCAACTATTTCAATGCCAACCTGACGGCGGCGCCGGCGGACACCGGCTACACCAGCCTCACCTCCAACGCGACGGTCAGCAAGAGCGGACAAACGGTGACCGCGGTGGTGAATTTCTCGGCTTCTGTTCCGACCTATTTCATGGGCGTCCTCGGCTTTCGAAATATCGCGATCGCCGGCACGTCGACGGCGAGCTACAGTTTGCCGACCTATATCGATTTCTATCTGATGCTCGACGTGTCGGGGTCGATGAGCTTTCCCTCGACCGCGGCCGAGCAGAACAGGCTGATGGCGGTCAATCCGGACAACCTCTTGGGCAACCCCGGCTATCAGCAAGGCTGCCAGTTTGCCTGCCATTTCGCCGCACAAGGCGCTTGCGCGCAAACCGGCAATCCGGTCCATCAGGGTCCGATCCCCGCCGTCGGCTCGTCAACGAACCCGTCGCCTGGTGGATATTGCCAGGGCTTTCTTATTTCACGTCTCGGCACCACACCGGTGTCGTTTGGAACCCCTTCCAGCACCAACAACAATGTGGAAAACGGCAACAACATAAATTGGAGCAATTCACCGGTCACGTCATGCCCGAGCGCCGGAACGACGCAATGCATTCAATTGCGCGCCGACGCGGTCGGCTATGCGGTCAACGCGCTGTTGGCGCAGGCCGCCGCCACCGAGAGCAGCGACGGCATATCGAACCAGTTCCGCGTCGGGCTGTTTCCGTTCATCCAGAATCTCTGCACCTCGACCGCCGGCAACAGCAATTCCTGTTCGGTCGGTCTGACCACCAGCGTGAGCGGCAGCACGATCACGACCTTCGCGGCGCAGCTGGCAAACCTTCTGGATACCGGCCAGAACAGCACGCTGGGATCCGGCGGCACGCACTTCGAGAACGCGTTCTCCAGCATGAACACGCTCATCAACTCGGTCGGCACCGGGGCGAGTTCGACGAACACCCTGCCTTACGTCTTCATCGTCACCGACGGCTCGCAGGACTATCAGACGCAATGGACCGGCAACTGGAGCTCGCAAAACTATACGCCGACCGCCGCCGTTCCTTACGCGAATTCGTCGACCATCATCCCGCCGAACACCGTTGACAGCACCAAATACTGTCAGACGCTGAAAGATCGAGGAATCACGGTCGCGGTCCTGTACATTCCTTATCAACCGATCGCGGATCCGAGTACGATCTTCAACGACGAAGACGGCTACGCCAACAGCAACATCCCGAGTATTCCCGCCGCTCTGCAAAATTGCGCGTCGCCGAACTTCTTCTATACGGCCAACTCGCCCTCGGACATCACTAATGCGCTGGTCACGATGTTCGAACAGGCCGTCAGCACCGCGCACATCACCAACTAGAGCGGACGCAATGGCATCCGTTCGCGGCTATCACCCTCACCCCAAGATGCGCGGCGGTCGGCGTCGAGGCGCGAAGGGTGAGGCCAGCTACAATGTCGCCGGGATAGCGGACCGCTTGCCGGAGGGAACCGAAGAGGCGCGTCGCTTCAACTGAACCGTCGCGTTGAAGGCACGCGGTCGCGTTCGATCGAAGCGCAGGTCCGCCGAACGAATGAATGGAAGACGGAGCCGCGTGTCAGCAGCCCCAGCCCAAGGGTATGCACCGCATGCTGCTTGCCGCCACCCGAACCAGACCAGAACTCCAGAGCCCGAGCCCGATTGAGAGCCGCTGAGCCGGAGCCTGATCCAGAGCCCAAACCCGATCTCGAACTTTAAGAGCTAACACGTCGTGACGCTTTGCGGGGGATACAATACGCACGAACTGCTTCGCGGCGTCATATAAAGGCTGTCGCTCAGCGTGATCGACGCCGGAAACACGTAGCCGAACATCGGCGTGTAGGTGTAGCTCACCTGGCCGTAAATCAGATAGCAGGGATACGCGCTGCAGCTGGCGAAGTTGGTCGGAACGCTGACCGTCGATCCTTGGGCCAGCGCCGTGCCGTTGAGCGAATAGCTCCAGCTCACCTGCGCCTTCGTTGCGCTCTTGATTTTTATTTGCGAGATCGTGACGGCGGCCGGCGCCGAAGGGTATGGCGTAAGCACCACGCCGGTTGCGCCCACGATCGACGTCATGTCGCTCGACTGAATCGTCGAATATTGATTGGTCATGGCGCTCAGCGTGTACGTGGCCGTGCGCACCTTCATGTAGACGGCGATCGCCCTGCCGGCGTCGATCGAGCCGAGGAACATGACGACGAGGACCGGCAGCACCATGCCGAACTCGACGGCCGCCATGCCGTGCGTCGATGCCGTAAAGCGCCGAAAGAGCCTGGTTGCTGCCGGTGTCATCAATAGGGCTCCACGCGAAAGGCGGAAACGCCCATCATCTCGGCATGACCGTTGCCGAGGCTGGACAACACGTAGCCCAACGGCCCGCTCACGATCGGCCATTGATAGATGAGCTGCACCACCATGACCTGGCCCGGCGTGCCGGGCGCATACGACCAGGTATTGGTGACCTGGCCCGACCCGTTGAAGGTCAGCGTCGGCTGGGCGGCGTTTGCGGCGCTGAAGCTCGTGTAGCTCTGCACGTTGACCATCAAATTATTGCAGTTGAACAGCGCGGTGATCATCGGGCAGATCTCGTCCTGGAATTGGGTCTGAGTCGTGCCGCTGTTCTGCGCCTGGCCGGTCATGAACAGCCGGCCGGCTTCGCGGGCCGCGTTCTGCAGCACCTGCTGAGCGAACAGAAAAATCGTCACTTCCAGGATGGCGATCAGCGTCGCCAAGAACGGCGCGGCGACCAGCGCGAATTCGACGGCGGTCGTGCCGCGCCGCGCGCCGGCGAAACGGCAGATTTCGCGCACAAAACTCCGAACATGCTTTGCGGAATTTCGAAACATGTCTTGCCGCCGCCTCTTAAGCGCGTCCGTCCGCAGCCCAAGCGAACCGCTTACAATGCAGCCAAACATGCTCTTGAAATTTTAAATTATTGTTTTGCAAAGCCCCGGAAAGGGTTAGCGCGATTAAGCCATCGTTTACCCCGCTGCTTCATTCGCGCCGATACGCAAGTTTGCCGCGCTCCATTCATCGCCCATTAACAGCGTTCGCCGATATCAAACCGGCATTTCGCTCTGCGCCGCAGCATCTTAGGCCTTTTGCCGGCACATTGCAGTCGAGAGCGCGGAAGCTGAAAGTCGGCGGCCCAGCATGTTGCAGGAATTCATCGGTCTCGTCGGCGTGATCGGCGAAACGTTCACCAGGAACGTACCGATCTCGATCGGCCTGGCGGTCGTTTTCACCGTGTTGACCTCGTTCTGGGCCTGCAATCCCGGCCAGCCATGGTGGCGCAAGCGCGATCTGGTCACCGATCTCTGCTACTGGCTGTTCATTCCGGTGATCACCCGCTTCCTGCGCATCGGACTGTTGATCGTCGCGGCGGCGCTCGTCTTCGGCATCACCACGGCCGACGGCCTGGTCGCGTTTTACGAGAACGGCCACGGCCCGCTCGCGGCGCTGCCGCTCGCCGCGCAGGGCATCGTCTTCCTCATCGGCGAGGACATCATCCTGTACTGGACGCACCGCTGGTTTCACGGCAGGCGGTTCTGGAAGTATCACGCCGTGCACCATTCCTCCGAGGAATTGGAATGGATCTCGGCGGCGCGCTTCCACCCCGTGAATCTCTTCCTCGGCAGCGTGTTCGCCGACGTGGTCATGCTGTTCGCCGGCATTTCGCCCAACGTGTTCGTGGTGCTCGGCCCGCTCACCATCGCGCATTCCGCGTTCGTGCACGCCAATCTCGACTGGACGCTGGGCCCGTTCAAATACGTCATCGCCAGCCCGGTGTTCCACCGCTGGCATCACACCGCCGCCGAACGCGGCGGCGAGAAGAATTTCGCCGCGACCTTCCCGGTCCTCGACCTGCTGTTCGGCACCTTCTATATGCCGGCGGGCGAGTTGCCCGACCAATACGGCGTCGCCGATCGGAGCTTTCCGCAGACATTCGGCGCCCAGCTCCTGCATCCGTTCACGCGGTAGGCCGCTTTCGGCGGGTTGCGGGAAGTTCACGGTCAGTCGGCAGACAATCGCTGACCGAGGATTTGCAGTTCGTTCACCAATTTGCCGTCAATTGGCGCAGTCGGCGACCGAGCGTGTTGAGCCAGTCGTTTCCGCGTAGCGTATCGGAGAGTCCCGATGTCTTATTCCTGCCTGCGAGGCCGGGCCGCCTTGTGGCTCGTTACCGCCCTTTGCACGGTGCTTGTCTTGGCTCCGGCGCGGGCGGCGCAGCCGATCCTCGTCCAGCTCGACCAGGCGACGGTGATCAAGCTGCCGGAGCGGGCGACCACGGTGGTCATCGGCAATCCGCTGATCGCCGACGTCGCGATCGAACCGAACGGCGTCGGGGTGATTACCGGCAAGGGTTACGGCGGCACCAATGTCATCGTGCTCGACAGGGAGGGCGCGGTGCTGGCTGAGCACAAGGTTCTGGTCCAGGAACCAGGCGACCCGGTCGTCTTCGTCTATCGCGGCCCGACGCGGCAAACCTACAGCTGCACACCCGACTGCGACCGGCGCGTCACCTTGGGCGACACCGGAACCGAGTATTTCGACGGTCACGTCGATAAGGATTATTTCGCCAGGACCATCGGGCAGACGACCACGCGCGACAATCAGGCCATGGCGGCGGGGGCCAAGCAGTAACAGCGCGTCGCGAGCGACGGCCGAGCGGCTTCGCGGCCGCTACGGCACCGGCAGCGCCGTGGTCGATTTGATCTTCTCCATGGCGAACCGCGAGGTGACGTTGGAGAGCGGCACGGCTGCGATCAGGCGCTTGTAAAAGGTGTCGTAGCCGGCGATGTCCGGCACCACGACACGCAACATGTAATCGACGTCGCCGGCCATGCGGTAAAACTCCATCACCTCGGGCATGGCGCCGACCACCTTGGCGAAGCGATCGAGCCAGTCCTGGGAGTGGTCGCCGGTCTCGACCGAGACGAACACGGTGACGCCGAGCCCGATCTTGTTCTGGTCGACCAGCGCCACGCGCTTTTGAATAACGCCGTCGGCTTCGAGCCGCTGAATGCGCTTCCAGCACGGCGTCGACGACAGCCCGACCCGCGAGCCGATCTCCGCGACCGACAGCGCGGCATTTTCCTGCAGAACGGCAAGGATTTTTCGATCGATCGCGTCCATGGAAATAATCTTCCAATTGCTCTACAGGCGCGGATGCTAATAAGAAAAATATTCCAAATCAAGCACGGATGGCGGACCGGGACGAGATTATTTTGCATTCGCTGTAACCGCGGCACTTCTCTCGGCCAAAAAGGCCTCGACCTCCGCCCGCGTCGGCATGCCGGCGCCGCCGCCGAGCCGGCTGCATTTGATGGCGGCGACTGCTGAGCCGAAGCGCATCGCCTCGACCTCGCTTTTGCCTTCCGCCAGCGCCAGCACAAAGCCGCCATGAAAGGCGTCGCCGGCGCCAAGCGTATCGACGGCGCGAATCTTGAACACCGGCAGGCGCTGCGGCTTGCCGCGTTCCAGAAAGACGATGTCGTCGGGCCCGTTGCTAACGGCGAGAAATGCAGCGGTGCGCTTGGCGATGCGCAACAAGCCTTCGGCGAGATCGGCGACGCCGGTGGTTTCGCGCAGACACTCGGACGAAAAGATCAAGTGCGTCGCCGTTGCGAACAACGGATCGTCCTCGACGGTCGGGCGGTCGCCATCGAGCACGAGCGGCACGCCGCGGCGCCGCGCCGCGGCACAAATCGGCGCGACGAACGCCGGGTAGCGGTTGTCGGCGAGCACGATGTCGACGTTGGCGACCAGCGCGTCCGGATCGGCCGGCGTCAGCGTGGCAACGCGCTCGTCCCGATAGGTAACGATCATGCGGTCGCCGCGGGCATCGATGAAAATCGCCGACAGCGCCGTGGCCAAGCCGGGCACGCGCTGGCAGGCGGCGCAATCGACGTGTTCGCGGGTCAGCGCCGCGAGCACCCGGTCGCCGTTGTCGTCGTGACCGGGCGGGCCGCCCATCGGGCCGGCGAGCGCGACACGGCCGCCGAGCCGCGCCGCCGCAACAGCGGCGTTGGCGGCGCAGCCGCCATTGACGACGAAATAGCCGTCCGCCTGCACCTTGCCGTCGGGCTTGGGAAATTCGGCAACCCGAAAAACCTCGTCGAGCACGATGATGCCGGCGCACAGCACCCGCGGGCCGCCCGCCGTTTCAGCGCAGGACATCGGCGCCTTCCTCGATGTAGCGGCGGATGATGTGATGGGCGATCGCGTGCGGCAAGGTCGCGGTCAGGCCCTCCGGATGCTTGCGCAACAGCATCAGCGCCAGTTCTTCGCGGTCGAACCAGCGTGCATCCTCGAGCTCGGTGCGATCGATGACGATCTTATCGGACAATGCTTGCGCATAGCAGCCGATCATCAGCGACATCGGAAACGGCCACGGCTGCGAGGTGAAATAGGTGACGCGCCCGCAGGCGATGCCGACTTCTTCCAGCACTTCACGGCGCACCGCCTCCTCGATGGTCTCGCCGGGCTCGGCAAAGCCAGCGAGGCACGAAAACATCGTCGGCGCGAAACGCGGCGAGCGGCCGAGCACGCAGCGCTCGCCGGCGATCGGCAGCATGATGGCGACCGGATCGGTGCGCGGGAAATGCTCGACCTTGCAGACCGGGCAGTCGCGCCGCCAGCCGGCTTGCACCAGCTGGGTCGGCGCGGCGCAATTCGGGCAGAAGCGATGGCGCGCGTGCCAGCCGAGCACGGCCTTGGCTTCGGCGAGCGGCGGCAGATGCTCGGGCGCGACCATCATGTGGATCGCGATGCTGCGCAGGTCGGTGAGCTTAAGGTCGCTGCGCGTTTTCAATGGTTCGAGCGGCGCCGGATCGAGGCCGATGCCGAAGCGCGGCGCGCCGTCCATCAGGCCGAGGAACACCGTCTCGCGCGCCCAGGGAAAAGCCTGCGCCTCGCCCGCCGAGAACAGCGGATCGAGCGCCTCGCCTGACTTTTTCATCACCACGAGTTCGCCGCCGATCAGATAAAAACCGGCGCGGCGATCGGCGAAAAACTTGCCGATTGCGGCCTCATCGCCGCGCACCCCCGCGGCGCGGTCGATGCGGCTGCCGGTATAGCCGAGATACGGCGGCGCGCCGAGATCGGGACGAGGGGCCACGCCTCACTCGGCCGCTTCGCGCAGCGATCGCGGATAGAACGAATCGTACAGTTCCGGCCGCTGCCATTGCGGGCCGAGCACGCCCTGCTTGGCAGCATAATTCTGCGACGAGCCGACCTGATCACGGCCGGCGCGCATGGCGCGCACGCGCTCGAGATCGACATCGACCACGCTCAAGCCGGGCGCCGTGCTCTCGAACAAGATCTCTTCCGGCGCCGCCACCATGGCGAGGCCGCGCTCGCCGTGATTGAACAGATTCTGTGTGGTGACGACCACGGCCAAGTTTTCGATAGCGCGCGCCCAGATCAAGGTCCGCCACGTCGCCCACAGCCGGCGCTTGTCGGTGCCAGCCGGCATGAAGATCAGCTCGGCGCCGCGCAACGCCAGCGCGCGGGTGACTTCCGGCATGTACACCTCGCTGCACATGGCGAGACCGACCGTGCCGTGCGCGGTGTCGAACACTGGAAAATCGTTGGCGGCGACGTACTGGAATTCCCAGTCCTTGCCGCCGGTATAGATCCACGGCCCGTTCGGATGGGTGCGGCGGTAGCGCGCCGGCGCGCGGCCGTCCGGGTAGGCCATGACGATGAGGTTGTGCGCGGTCGCGGCCTTGCGGTCGAGCGGCTCGATGGTGCCGAACACGACGTGCGCGCCGTGGGTCGCCGCCGCCTCGGCCATGGCGGGAACCGGATCGAACGTCGCCGGCATGCGCCACGGGCCCGGATAGGTTTCGGGAAAGCAGACGAAATCGGCACCCTCATGGGCGGCATGCTCGATGGCGCGCAGTGCATCGGCGGTATTGCGCTCGGCCTCGCCCGGCGGATGCGAAATCGGCTGCACGATGGCGATGCGGAAGGTCATGGATATGCTCCTCGCCTCCAACCCTCGGCCGGATTGAAGCCGCGCCCCGCGGCAAGGTCAAGACAAGGCCCGCAGCGCTGCGGCGGCGCCTTCGTTAACGTTACGTTCGGCAACGCAACGCGCTAGGCTTAAGCGATCGGTCACGAGGAGGAAACGCATGGCACGGGCGCCGCGCATCGCCATTGTGGGCGGCGGGATCGGCGGGCTCGCCGCGGCGCTGGCGCTGGAGCGGCGCGGCGCCGAGGTGATCGTCGCCGAGCAGTCGCCGGAGCTGAGCGAGATCGGCGCCGGGCTCAACCTGACGCCCAACGCGGTGAAGGCACTGCGCGCGCTCGGCGTCGAGGATGCGGTCAACGCCATCGCTTCCGGCTCGGAGTTTTTGAACATCCGTTCGTGGAAAAGCGGCCGCTACATCTCGCGCATGCGCCGCGGCGACTTTAAGCAAAAATTCGGCGCGCCGAATCTGTCCGTGCACCGCGCCGATCTGCTCGAGGTTTTGGCCGGTGCGCTGCGCGCAACCGAAATCCGGCTCGGCCTGCGCGCGGTCGCGGTCGAGCCGGGCGAGCAGAGCGCCGTGGCGCGCTTTGCCGACGGCACGACAATCGAATCCGACATCGTGGTCGGCGCCGACGGCATTCATTCGGTGGTGCGCACGGCGCTGTTCGGCGCCGACGCGCCGCGCTTCACCGGCTGCATCTGCTGGCGCGGCATGGCGGAGACAGCCGCAGCGCCGCGCGACATCGACGTGCGCGACGGCGCGCTATGGATGGGGCCGCACGGCCACGTCGTGCATTACCCGGTGCGCCGCGGCGAGCTCCTCAACATCGTCGCGCATTTCGACAGCAATGCCTGGACCGAGGAATCGTGGACGCACGAATGCGACGTGGCCGAAGTGATGGCCACCTATGCGGGCTGGAATGCGGAGCTGACCCGGCTCTATCCGTGCAGCACGCGCTGGTACAAATGGGCGCTGTACGACCGCGATCCGCTGATGCGCTGGAGCCGCGGCCGCGCCACGCTCCTTGGCGATTCCGCGCACGCCATGCTGCCCTATCTCGGCCAGGGCGCCGCGATGGCGCTCGAGGACGCCTGCGTGCTCGCCGCCATGGTGGCGCGGCACGGCGACGATCTTTCCGCCGCGCTTGCGGCCTATGAGCAAATCCGCGCGCCGCGCGCCCGCGCCGCGGTGATGGGCTCGCGCGAGCGCGCCCGCGAAAACCACCTCGCCTCGCCCTGGAAGCGGCTTGCGCGCGACGCAAAATTCGCGCTGCGCCAGCGCTTCGGCGGGACCGGCAAGAGCCACGACAACACCGCGTTCCAGGTCGGCTGGCTGTATGAGTACGACGTGGGGAAAGAGGTGGGCTAACGTAAGCCTCGTCATTGCGAGGAGCGAAGCGACGAAGCAATCCAGAGCGGTATCTCAGCACTGGATTGCTTCGCTCCGCTCGCAATGACGAATGGAGGAGCGTCTCAATAATTGTCCATGCGCCAAGCGTTGGGGTGGCGCACCTTGATGTTCGCCGCTTCGGCGACCGAGCGGGCGCCGACATGCAGGAGCTCGGTCTTGATCTCGTCGAAGAACAGATCGGCGACGTGCGGCGCGCCAGCTTCGCCGAGCGCGCCGAGCGCATAGGCAAAGCAGCGCCCGGTGAAGCAGAACTTGGCGCCGAGCGCGAGCGCGCGGATCACGTCGAGGCCGCCGCGGATGCCGCTATCGATCATCACCGCTGCGCGCGAGCCGACTGCGGAAACGATCGCCGGCAGCACGTCGACCGACGCCGGCGCGCCGTCGAAATGCCGGCCGCCGTGGTTCGACACCCAGATGCCGTCGGCGCCCATCGCCACCGCGCGTTCGGCGTCGGCCGGATGCAAAATGCCCTTGACCACGAACGGCCGCTTCCAGCGATCGCGCAAGCGCGCCAGTTCCTCCCAGGTGTGGCTGCCGCCCGAGCGCAGTTGCATCACTTCGGCGGTCGCGTTTTGGTTCGCCTTCTCGGCGTAGGGCACCAGGTTGGCGGTGATCGGCATGCCGTTGCGCAAGAGCTGCATGGTCCAGGCCGGCGAGGTCAGCACCTGCCACGTGGTCCACGGGTTGATCGGGAACGGCACCCGGCAGCCGTTCCTGATATCGCGCGGCCGCTTCGACTTGCCGGCGCTATCGACCGTAGGCACCAGCACGTGCGCGCCGGCCTGGTCGGCACGGCGCACCAAGTCGAACGTGATGGCGTGGTCGTTGCCGGCAAAACGGTAGAGCTGGAACCAGAACACGTCCGGCGCAATCGCGGCGATCTCCTCGATCGAGGCATTGCCGGGCGTCGCCAGCACGTAGGGAATACGCCGGCGCTGCGCCTCGGCTGCGAACAGCTTTTCCGCCCCCGGCCACATCAGGCCGGCCGAGCCCATCGGCGCGACGCCGATCGGCGCCGCGTATGTGCGGCCGAACAGTTCGGTGTCGGTCGTCACCTTGCCGTCGATGCAGTAGTGCGGCAAAAGCTCGATCGCCTGGAACGCCGACATATTGCGCGCGACGCAATGTTCCTCGTTGGCGCCGCCATCGACGAAATCGAAACCGAAGCGCGGCACCCGGCCCCGCGCCCGGGCGCGCAAATCCTCGACGGTCGGAAAAAGCTGCCGCAGCCGCGCTGCCGCGCCGTTATTCTCCGCCCTTTCAGCCGGACCTCGCTCGACCATCGTTTCCTCCTAGGCCGGTGCAGGGCCTCACCGACAGACCTCGCGCCGACATGCTCTGCCTTTGCTCGAAAGCAGCACCTGCTGTTATTGTGTCAAGTGTCGCGGTCTGACGCCCTCGGCGTCAAGGTTCACTCCACAAGTGTTCCCGTGGCTGGGTAAAGGACCCCGTCTCGCCGCTCGCGACCCCTTCTCCCCGCGCGCGAGGAGCAGGTGGGGATGAGGGGGCCTCGCCGCATGCGCAGTGCCAAGATAACAAAGACGCGTTTGGCCAGACAATTGCGGAAAACTCAACGCTCGCAGAACGCAAGCTCTGGCGATGCCTTCGTTCACGGTCGATGGGCGGATTCAAATTCGTGCGTCAGGAGCCGATCGGGCCGTATGTGGTCGACTTTGTCTGTAGAGAGAAACGGCTTGTCGTCGAGGTCGATGGCGGCCAGCACGCCGAGAGCAGGCGCGACGCCGTCCGTGATCGATGGCTCGTCGCGCATCGCTTTCGCGTGCTGCGGTTCTGGAATAACAAAGTACTGGGAAATATCGAAGGCGTTTGGGAGACAATCTTCGCCGCAGCGTCGGCTAATTACCTCTCCCCGCGTGCGGGGAGAGGTCGAGCGGAGCGAGGTCGAGCGGAGCGAGGGTGAGGGGGCGCCGCAGCGAGTCTGAGCGTAGCAATCCACGCTCAGGCAAGCGGCTAGGCCTCACCCCAACCCTCTCCCCGCAAGCGGGGAGAGGGAGTCGCCAAGCCGGACCTCGGAATAAAGACAATTGCACAACGAATGGAACGGTAACATCATGCAAATCATCGATCTCAATCGCCAGCCGAAGGAAGAATGGCGGCCGGGCGTCATGACGCAGATGTATGTCTCGGCGCAGAACGGCGCGACCCAGCTTTGCGTGTTCGAGCAATGGTGCGAGCCGGGCCACGGCGCACCCACCCATCTGCACGCCGTCGAGGAAATTTTACGCGTGTTCGAAGGCCAGGCCGACGTCTGGATCGGCGACGCCCGAGTCACCCTTACGCCGGGCCAGCTCGTCGTCGTCCCGGCCGGGAGGAAGCACGGCTTCGCCAACAGCGGCCAGAGCGTGCTGCGCATCCAATCCACCCTCGCCGAGCCCGTCTTCGAAGCCGCCTACGACGACAAGCGCGAAACGCCGCGAAGGTGGTTGCCGGGGTAGGTCGGCGGCCGGTTCGGAAAATCGGCTTTCCCCGGGGTTAAGCGCGAAATACCGGCCAAGCGAGAACTGTATCCCGGATTCCGCTCCGCTCATCTGGTCTACTAGCTATTTACGTTGTGTTGCCCGGTCGCCGCGCGTGATCATCTTCTAGAATCCGTAACGCCCATTCGACGTAGGCCCGCATCTCCGGCGAATGATTGAAAAATACGAGAAGCTGCGAAGCATACTGCTGTAGCACCGGGACGGCTGCTCGGATGAAATCAGCGTTCGGATCGCCCACGAGGACTGAGGCTCCTGTAAGTATGCCAACAATTGCGCCGACGTTCGGGTTCTCACCGACGCTGTATTTGATCATCGCATGGACCCCATTACGCACGATTAAATAGGCCGAATAGCCCAAACGAGAAGCCGCCCAGCCAAATTCGGCAACGCTGTCGCGAACCGGCCGATGCAAGTCTCGTGTCCGATCGTCAACAAGGTTACGATTAATCGTCAATTCGTTTAGTAGACGGCCGCCAGGCGCTTCGATCTCGCGCAGTCTCAGTATGTCGACAGAGAACTCGTCTGCGCGACGGACCAAATCGCGGCCTTGCTCAAAACCCATTATGAATGCACCGTGCTGCCTGACCACGCTCTGCAGCAGTCCGTCAATCTGCGGTTCAAGCGGCTCAGCCAAAGTCTGAGCTACGTTTTGCTCTTGATATGATCGAGCAAAAGTTACGAGCGCCCCGCCGACCGACCAAAGGCCCGTCACATCAACCTCTGCGATTTGGACGCTTTGAAGTTGCGAGTATTCCTGTGCAGTGTTAGCCAGTTCAGGATAGCGATTTGCCGTGCGCTGAAGGCTGTCAGCCAATCTTTTGGCGTCTGCCCTCAATCGATGGTGCAGGGCGGCTTGTCGTACCGCTTCTCCCTCTGCTGGTTGACTGGAGTCCTCTGAAAGTTTTCCGTGACGAGGGCGATATTGCGGGCCTGGGCCTGGCGAAGGCTCCGTCGGAACTGTATCTCCGACAGCATCAACTTCTATTATGCCAGAATCGCGCAGTACAGAATGCAGGTCGATTTTCTTGATGGCCCAGTGTGTTCGATGTTGCTCAGAATTGGTGATACCAAGGCGCTCACGAATTTCGGAAAATTTGTTCGGTTGAATCGGCGGAATATCGGGGTCTAGTTCGAAAAAAATTTCAAGAATGCCTTGCTTGACATGCAGATCACGCACTTTGCCGACGCGAGCTGCGTCATTTGTGGCCACTTCATAGGCAAATAGAGTGGGCAAACTCAACAAGCGTGCGATAGTTTCGGAATCGAGCGATTTAAAGCGCGAGACAATTGAATCATCGGTATATTCAAGGTATCGTGAGCGATTTAGTGTTGAGCTGCCTTCATTCCACGAACCTGGTTTGTGCCTCATGATGAGATTGTAAAGCGGCTCAGCCCCTATCTGCTTGACCCATTCCTGAATCTGTGCATTCACGCCTCCAGGGTCGCGCCCCCAGAATTCCTCCGACTGCTTCGCGATCCTTAGATCGAGGATTTCGGCTTCCTTGGCTTGCAGAAGCGGACTGAAGCCACCTGTCTGGCTGCCGCGGAGACGCGCTTCATACCAAGGAACCCAGACATTAAATCCCGCCTGATTGGTCCCGTTCCATCTCCTAAATTCGTCCCAGCGATACGCAAGCCGAGAGGGAATCTTGAATGGGGTATTAGTGCTTGCGCGAACTCCGACTGACCAAAGCGGCAGGGAAGCTAATCTCGTGACGAGTTCGGTGCTTGCTGCTGCACTTCCGTGTTCAATCTGTCCAAAGTCGACGAGCGTGTTGGCCCACACAGCATTCTTTGTAGGTGTTCCTCCATAAGCGACAGCAGCATTCTCTATCGCGTTCAGCGCGTCGATGTACAACTGCTCAATGTTCAATTCTGCCACGCTTGAGGAGTCGCCAGGCAACGAATCAAAGTAGGTAGATATAGCGGCAGCAAGCGCCGTTCGCGCTAGCCCAGTAGTAACGTGACCAGCAGCGACGAAATTCTTTAAGGCCGCACCTGCACCTTGGGCTTCTTTCTCCAGATACTCGTTAGGATAGGCTGAGATTACCCAAGACATATATGCCGCGCGAAAGAACGAGCCGCTTTCAGGCCTGCCAAGACCGACGAATGGAAAAATGCGAAGGGCGGCCCTTGTGGCAATGACCCGCGCAATCGCTGCCGGCTGAGCTCTAATTAGCCCCGACAGTTCTGTCGTTCCGCCAATGTGAGGCTTTTTGGCCACGAATCTTTCCCTAAGGTGCACTGCAGAAGTTAGCAATATTATCACGGCGAATCGGAAATCTTGATGGCCTTAGCGCGTAAGGTGGTAGGCGCGAAGCGGCGTAACCCGCCATTCGAGGCAAGCGGCAAGTTCGGCGGGTGGTTACGCGCCTGCGGCGCTAACCCACCGGCTACGCGCCGCTACGCACCTCGCACCCACTCCCGGATCGCCGTGACGAAGCGTTCCAGCCCGGCAGGATCGTAGGCGCGCGGCGGGGCGGCGCCCAGACCGGCTTCGGCCACAGCGCGTCGTGCCGCGTTCGCGCGACGATGTTGATATGCAGTTGCGGCACGACGTTGCCGATCGCGGCCACGTTCAGCTTGTCGCAGCGCGTCGCCTCCTTCAGCGCGCGCGAGACCAGCGCTAGCTCGTTGGCAAGCGACGCACGATCGGCGCCCAAAAGATCGAACAGCTCGCTCGCGCCCGGGCGCCGCGGCACCAGGATGAGCCACGGGAAATTGGCGTCGTTCATGGCGACGAGCCGCGACAGCGGCAGATCGCACACGAACGCGGTGTCGGCACGCAATTGCGGGTGCAGGCACCAGCCGGTTTCGGACATGCCGACCTCTCGCATCGCACGCGCCACGGCGAAGGGGGAGCGAGCGCAGCAACCATCACAGTTTAATGGTTGCTACAGGCTTCCTGTACGACGGCAACCATGCGCTCAATCACGTATTCCACGCCTGTTGCAGGATTGTAATCATGCGCTCAATGACTGCATCAACCCTAGTTCCGGGTGGAAATTTAGTTTTCTGGCCGGCATCTTCGACCCAATATCCTTTGGGATGCATTCTATGGCCGACGATCTGGTAAATCCCATCATTCTCTTCGATGTTCCAGGTTGACGCTTCACGCGCAAACGCCGACCACGACTGTACTCCGGCATATTTCAAGAGCACCGGTGGTGGCCGTTTACCCTTGATAGGCGGGACCGCTACGTTCTTTCTGGCGATCGCATCGCGAAATGCACGCGTGAGCCCCGCGGTGTCAGCGGCTGAAACGACTGCGACTGGCTCGATTGCCGTGTAGACGCTCGTTCCTCGTTTGGCCGTCGTCGGCACATAGACCATGCCTCGTCTCAAATAGCATTGGAACAGCATGATCTGACCTAAAACTCGGTGATGACGATCTTGACTGGGTTGGAGTTCATCGATCGGGCTCGTTGTTGTGCGGCCGCAATAGCCTTTTCTTGGACCTCGGATATACTTCCTCTCGGAACTATTAAATTCAATGTGCGGCTCTGAATGTCCGACGATTTTACTACATCGGTTCCCCAAGTGGCGCCATCAAACTCTGCGAGATCGTCGACATATTTGTTGATGCGATACGTCAGACGAGTGGCATCCTGATAGGTCGCCGCATTCAAATTGATAGACTTGATGCTGGTGGCGACACCATCGGGAATCATATCGATTGTTGGAAAATTCGGGCCCAACGAACCATCGCTGAATCGCTCGTGTATTGCACTTCCTCGTTTAGCCCAGCCGTATTTCCATACCTCTGAGGGCGCCTGTGCCTCAGCGCCGGCCGCGCTGGCCTCGGCGCTGGCGCGCTCCGCAGCCGTGCCTTCCGCTGCCGCCGCTTCGGCGCCTGCGCGCCCGGCCGCTGAGGCCGGCGGGACACCCGCGATCGCTAGCGCCCCGGCCGTTGTCCAATCGCGGACATGCACCCATTCGGCCGGATCGGCGCGGGTGTAGACGTCC